>Ga0153916_10000212_pt1 | contig 36849 bp, 35 predicted proteins | sample Opewatmetagenome_FD_109642 | JGI IMG/M metagenome (GOLD analysis project Ga0153916, IMG submission 109642) | Freshwater wetland microbial communities from Ohio, USA - Open water 3 Core 3 Depth 4 metaG | ecosystem: Environmental > Aquatic > Freshwater > Wetlands | place: USA: Ohio, Lake Erie...
CATTCCAATCATGATGTTGGATACAATGCTTGCCAATGCCGTTGCATAGTACATGCCGGCATCTGTAGTATCCAAGATGGACACGGTCGCCGTGGCTCCCGAGGTAACATTGGTCACGACAACGACAGTGAGGTGCGATGATATCGCTAGGAAGAAGCCCATGAGCAACAGTGCATTCATCATTATTATCATGAAGGGGCCAGCACCGTCGGGTCTCTGAGCGATATCTCGGTAGGTCAGTGCAGGTCTTCTGATTACCCCCCATAGACGCTCAATAGTTCCCATCGCACGGACTTCTGGTGCCTCAGGTCTCTTCAGCAGAGGCAAGACTCTCTCTAGAGCCTCTTCAGAAATGACCTGTCTACACACTGGACACACTGTGGCGTCTGCAGGGACAGGCGAATCGCAGTACTCGCATCGTCTGACCGTGGCCGATTCCTTCCCTAGAGGATGTCTCTACAGACAGGACCACTTGAGTCTATTTAAGCGATTCCCGATTGTTTACGTTGTCGTCTCTTCTCTTTGGCGAAAATCACCACATCCTAGAGTGGTCGAAGAGCGAGGTGGGGTAAACAATCATGAGGGGTACCAATGCGTCCCAGAGACTCTGGATTCCGTTGAGAATCAAGGCATAGGTGATAATGAAGTCTGTAGTAAGGTAGGGTGATATCAGGAGGGGAACAAGAATCAGATTGGCCGGAACCATCAGAAGCAGCCTCACGCAGAATGCCACTATCATCAGAATCGTGTAATTGCCGTAGGGTAGTCTCCCTAGAGGTTGTGCGAGGTACTGTCCTCCGAATCTTGTTCCATACTTTCGTACTCCAAGCCATGGTACAACTATCATTGGCAGAGTGGCAAGGAATTTGAACATCGGACCGATGCCAGTCGGGTCGAAGAAGAACAGGCAGACAGTGCCTAGCGTAGTACTTAGCATTCCCACTCTTATGCCACCAATCAAAAAAGCGATGATCCAGAAAAGCGAAACAGGATCGAAGAGCGCAATTCCCCACCCGGGGATTCTCGGAAGCATCGAGGCAATGGGTGTAATCGCTGCCGAGAGTGCCGCGAAGACAGCAGCAACAACAAGCTGGATGACTCTGCTATGCTCCTTGGAAACACCCACAAGCTGAGTGTCCACAATGGCATGCTCTGCTTCCGGTTGCTGTGGCTCTGCAGGTGAGTCCGTGGGGGCTTGCGACATGCGTTTAGGGGCAGCGTCTCCATCTTAAGTAGATTACTCAGCGACTAAGAGCTTACTCAATCATGAGTAGGACCGTCAGGGGGCGGAATCCGGGTAGAATGGATATCATCCACTCCGTGGTCCTCTGCCCCCATTGTTCGAACACGGCCCACCATTTGCAGTAGCTTTCGAGTTGGTTCCAGCCAGTCCGGGTTTATCCTCCAATCTGCCCAGTCTAGTCCTGATGATAGAGAGGCCCTACTGAGAATGAGCCTCGACGATACGAGTTCGTTCATTCCTTCCAGTATGGTGCCAATCGTCACAGCTCCTATGATGGATCTTACCTGCCGCGCAACTCTGAGCAGGTCACCGGTAGTAACCCATCCGCCGTCTTCTATCAAGACTCTGAGTATTCTGGAGCGTACAGCGTCGGACTCAATAGTCCTCTTCAGTGGTGCCAGATTAATGGGCGGCGTGGGTCTGCTTGGCTCACGCGTATCCCACGAAGCGGAATCCGGATCACCGACGAAGGGACTGAAGTCCATGTTCTGCCAACACCAGGACTGTTGACTGCCCGGGAGGATTTGAAACACAGTATTATGAGACGCTCATCGAGTGTGCATAGTTATTGCACAACCCTTATTTTTCACTGAACTTCAGTACATCCAAATGAAGACCAGAGATCCATTGGAAGGCCTTTTCACAAGAAGCCTCCAAAAGCCCTCAGACCTATTGTGCTGTGCGTTTGGACTGCATGATAGCGAGATTGACGCATACTTCTGTCTCCTCACTGAACCCCAGACTGTTGAATCGATATCCTCTGCAATCGTGCGTGACCGCAGCACTACTCAGCGAATTCTCAACAAGCTCCGAACAAAGGGTCTAGTGGAACGTGAGGCAAGGCCGATTGAGAAGGGCGGATACTACTACATGTACAGAGCTATCTCAACGGAGACAGTGAGGAAGCAAATGCTCGCTCAGCTTGACAAATGGTACAATGAAACCAGAAGATTCTTGTCGTCGGGCTGGCCGCAAAAGCCCGAGCGGATGTCAGTCTCTTGAGGCAACGTAAATGCTGTCAATGCCGATTCGGACGAACACCATCACCGTCACGTGCATGGCAATGATTGCGGCCCTAGGAATTGCTGCACGTTTCCTAATCCGTATTCCGCTTGTGCCCAATCTAGTCGAACTCACACCCGGTTTTCTCTTCTCTGAGCTGAGTGGTGTCGTAGGTGGCCTTGCGGGCGGAATGCTAGTAGGAGCCGCTATTGGCGTAGGCGGAGCGATAGCTGGAGGTGAATTCCCGCTTATGCCCATGATTGGCAACATCTTTCTGGGCGTCGGAACTGGTTATGCGATTCATTTCACAAAAGACCGAGACAGTCTCAGGTACGCGCTGATGGTCGTATTGGGCGGCGGCTTAATTGGCGGCTTCGTGCCTGACATGACAGTGTTTCTTCCACTCACCGAATCGTTCCAAGCCGCTTTCCTGGCAGCGTTGGCGGACACTATTCAAGGGCTGTTCTGGGCACCAGTTGCCCTGTTCGTGGAGAGGGCCGTTATCAGGCCCCTGCTCGGGCACTATCTGTATGCTTATCCCCAGCAATTGACATTGGAAAGAACGGAACGTGACGAGAATGTCTAACAAGACCGTATCAATCGACGTGCAAAAGGACCTGTTTGGTGCGAACAAGGGTGCTGCTATTTCCAATGCTGACGAATTCAAGAAGCACGGGATTCACGCTTTCGATGTCATGGGTTCCGTAGGTAGCGGGAAGACGTTATTCATTGAAGCATTATGCGAAGAGATGTCAGGACGCTACAAGATTCTCATGGTCGCAGGTGACTTGGCTACTAGGATTGATGCCGATAGGGTTGCCTCTCACGGCATAGACACGGTGCAAATCAACACTGGCAATGCCTGTCATCTTGATGCAAGAATGGTCCGTTTCGCCCTGAAGGATGTTGACCTATCGAAGTACGAGCTCGTCTTCATTGAAAATGTTGGCAATCTGATTTGCCCTGCAGGTTACTCTCTTGGAGTCGAGAAGCGAATAGTCCTCCTTGGAATCACCGAGGGCCCGTATATGGTTCGAAAGCACCCTCTCACAATCAAGAGGGCGGATATTATCGTGATAAACAAGATAGACCTTGCCGAAGTGCTCGACTTTGACGTTGAGGCACTGGTTAGCGATGTTCGTGAAGTAGACTCAGATCTCCCGGTTTTCTTAGTGAGCTCAAAGACTGGCCAAGGTATTGACGAGGTCGTGCATGGTCTCGGTCTCTAGGAACCCGCCTGAGACTCTAGCAACTTTGACAGGGCGTTTTGCACTCCTTCAATGTGCCCAGCACCCAGCACGGCGACGATCTTGCCCTTCACGTCGTTGAGTATCGTGCAAAGAGCATTTGCCACGTATTTGTCTCTCTCGTCAATCAATGCATTGCTCAGATGAGGGAACTCAGACCTAAACTCCTCCATTACCGCAGTCACCGCGCCCTCTTCCTTGAGCGTCGTCATCAAATCCTGAGCGTCACCATGTTGTATGTCGTCCGAAGCCCCCGGAATCATATTGAACATCCTATAGACCTCGTCCAGAGGAACGGACATGATGGCCTGTGCTGTTGCTTGGATCGGTCTGTCTACAAGGGCTATCTTCGAACCGAGCTTCCTGCCTTCCTCGATTGCAGCCAGCATCTCCGCTCCAACATCGGAACCTGTTACATTTCCGAGTTTCTTTTCTAGTAGCGCAATCTGCTGGAACAAATCCTGAACAACTTCGCCCGTTGGAACTTGAGCCGTCATTTCCTGCTCTGTCGGGGGGTGCAGGAGCTGCTGGTACCTATCACGGTCTAATTCGACGGCAACGACTTCTGGCTTTGTTTCTTTCACCGCTTTCCTGACATGCTTCACGCTGTCTATATCAGTATGAATGACACCAACAAACAATACTCTGTCAGGGATTGCCTTCAATTTCAGAACCTGCGCTAGTATCTGCGAATCCTACCTTTTATGTTTCGTTTCAGATACATACTCAACTCGTGAACTGCTTGCACCAAGGCGATCGGTCTTGAATGGCCTGAACTACATGTCATCAGATCTGAGCAGAAAATCCGACAATCTCTCCATTGCTCTCTTGGCAACGCGTTTCCGCAATCGATATAGAAGTCTGTTTCAAATCACCCGTTAAGGGTGGGGAACAAAAATGATCTCGATTGTGCCTGATGTCATTCTTACTTCCATATTGCACGTCTCCGCGCTGATGGGCGCCCCGACAATGACAATGTTGTGAGCATAGGAGCTCGTCCAGACAATCGGCTCCTGAGTGCTCTTTTGGAACGATACTGCAAGGGTATTCCCTGTTGCAGTCACGGTAACACCGTTCGGGACGTATACATTAGATATGACGTTCGCAACAACCCCTAGATCAACCCGGACAGTTGCATTCTGCACTTCTTGCGCAAACGTTCTGGCGAGTTCAAATTCGGATGCCGCATTCACAGTGTCGATGGCGTACAGAAGAACCGGCACGCCCACTATGACGGCAGTGGTCAAACCGACTGCAACAAGCATCATCTTCTCCAGCGAACGTGATACCATGGCTTTCTATCAGCCAGTTCCCCCAATAAAGCAACCCCGAACTTGCTCTTGCACCTGCTAGGGACGTTCCAAGCAGCTGAACGGTCCCTCGGTGAAGGTTTTAACGCGCTGAGGTTGGAGCATACAATGAGCCTGAGAATGGAAAGCCTTGTCCCGATTCACGTTGGTCTGGTTGGTCACATTGACCATGGCAAGACGCAGCTAGCAAGGGCCCTCAGCCAGAAGGTGTCCACTGCCGGACTTGACAAGCATCCACAATCTCAGGAACGGGGTATAACCATAGACTTGGGCTTCACCATGTTTGTGCTCGGTAAGTATCTCGTGACGCTTGTGGACTCGCCGGGTCATGCAGACCTTTTCCGCAGTGTAGTTGCTGGGGCCGGGATTATCGATGCCGCCTTAGTAGCTGTTGCAGCCGACGAGGGTCCCAAGGTGCAGACCGGGGAGCACCTCTTGTTGCTTGAGTCAATGGGCGTTGATACGATTATAGTGGTAATCACGAAAACGGACATAGCCGACGAGAACCAGCAGACTCTGGTAGAGGACCGCATGAAGTCGATTGTAGGCGGAATGTCCTTTACAAAAACCGAGTTCGTCAGGGTCTCTGCACTTACCGGTCGCGGTATCGACACGCTTCGTGATGTAATGCTGCGCACGATTGTTCCGAAGGTGAGACAGAAAGAAGGATCTTTCCTTATGCCAATCGATCACGCCTTTTCAGTGAAAGGCCATGGCACTGTTGTCACCGGCACGATCTTGAGGGGTCAACTCCAGACGGACGATATCCTTGAGCTATTACCTCAGGGCATGAAGGGGAAAGTCAGGTCGATCCAGACCTTCAGTGAGCCGCGGAGTCGAGCGAGCGCGGGCGACAGAGTCGGAATCAATCTCCCAGACCTATCCGACCGAGTAGTCAGCCGAGGTGACTACGTCTGCGAGCCTGGATCACTCAAGACGACCACTGGTCTCATTCTGGCGTTTCGAGCTAATCCACTATATCGTGGCCGTCTGGTCAAGAGAATGATTGTCAGTGCAACTGTGGGTATGCCCACTGTCACGGCCGAAATCATGCCATTTGAAATAGAGAGCGGTGAGAAAGTAATAGTCGACGAGGCTGATAGCAACGAATCGAACATTGCACTGCTACTCCAGAAGGAGATTGCCGCCGAGGTTGGCATGAGGGTGGTTCTGATGCGGACTGATCTGTCTCCTACCCAAATGCGCATTGTCGGCTCTGGCCAAGTAGTCGAAATACCCGGCAGCATCATCCTGAACAAGAGGAAACAGCGCTCTGGCAGGGTGTCTCGTGTCAGACAGAATGATGTTTTAGTGGAGGGTCTTGCTTCGACAAAAGAGCGCGCCGAGTCTATGGCCGGACTATCAGTAAGGACCGTAACTGGGCGTAAGGGCCAGCTCGGAGAACCTTTCGGCACCCGCGGAGTTATCACGGCTGTGTTCGACGGCCCTGTGGCCAATACTGAGAAGATCATCTACGAGAGACTCGTTGAGGAGGAGTATCACTTTGGACATTGAACGCAGGTTGTTGGATCTTGTGCCCGAAAGCATGGCGGCGAGAGGGAAGGTAACTCTCGAGGCGCTCCTAGCACCAGTCAAGGATGTATTAAACCGTAGGGCTTTCCCGGAGAAGGCTCTAACCGACTCTCAAGTCGAACTGATGTTGCAGTTGCTGTCATCAATGGATTCTGACAAGGACCCAGATGCGGCAAGAGTGGGCGAGCGAGAAGGCAGGACGGCCTCTCCACTTGTGTCTCGTCTATCTGCAGGATTCAATCACGGGGTGGGGCGCAGCGGTCATATTGCTGCACCACAGCCGAAAGCGATAGGCGCATCACTCATGCAGCAGGTCACTGATACTGTTGCCGTTGATGCGATTCGTAAGCTTGGTCTTGATAACGTTCGATATGGGCTCGTGGCTCCTCTCTCGACGGGCATGAGCATTGCCCTGGTCTTGGCTGCGCTAAGGCGGGAGATGCGAGTTCGCAACGTGCTGTATCCTCGAATTGACCATCTCTCCCCGAGCAGGGGCATAGCGTTTGCGGGCCTCGAAGAAGTTCGGGCTCCAACGCGCATTGACGGAGACGCGGTTCGAGCGGACTTGGGTGAACTTGAGCGGCTCATGTCGAAGCAAAAGGCAACGGCCGTGCTGTTAACCACAACTTTCTTTTCTCCACGTGAGTCTGACCCCGTAAAGGAAGTCGCGAAGCTGTGCGCCGATAGAGGTTCGCCTTTAGTGATCAACAATGCCTACGGCGTACAGTCCGAAGAGATAATGCGTAGTATACGATCGGCTATTGACGCGGGTCGCGTCGATGCGGTGGTTCAGAGCAGCGACAAGAACTTCCTGTCTCCAGTCGGCGGCTCTATTGTTGTTTCTCCCAGTAAGGAGGTTGTTGACTGGGTCTCAGAAACCTATGCTGGCCGTGCAACTGCCGGACCAATAGTCCAGACTCTTGCCGCCCTTCTTGTTACTGGTACTGAGAGGTATAATCAACTACGACGCGAACAGACAGCCAACCGCCTTCTTCTTCAGGAAAGAATGGAGACCATCGCGGGAGAGATAGGCCGGCGAGTCCTCTCGGTCAAGAACCCAGTGTCGTGTGCAATGACGATAGACGGGATGAACGCCGAGGACCTTGGCGCCCGGCTCTACAACCTCAGAGTGACGGGTCCGAGAGCAATCAGCAAGGGCGCACAGGGGTCTTGTATCGACAACTACCCTCACAGCTACATAGTCATGAACGCAGCTATCGGTGCGAGCCAAAAGGACGTTGAGGAGGCCACCAGTAAACTCAATAGGGCACTAAGTAGTTCCTCTCCAGAGCTCTGAAGGGAGGGCAAACCATTGGAAAAGATTGACGATCGAATCAAGGCGTCCAAGACAATTCGATACGACAACGCTGAGCCTTCTGTTGTGTTCAGAATTGCCTGGTATGTTGTTACCTCCCAGCCTGGCACTCTCTTGACCGAGTATAGCGAACCCGAGGGTCCGACCTTTACGGGTAAGGTGATTTTCACCACCACAACAGGCGGTGTCAAGGTGAGACTCCAAGTGTCTGTGGAGGAGGCCCAGAAGTCGATTGAGATAACTGCCTTCGGAGGAAACCAATCGATAATAACACGCTATGTCAATGATTTGGCCGCTCTCCTCGATACATCGTTACGCAAGTACCGTGGCGTTGCGGACAAGGACAAGAACAAGCTGCGCAGAGCTCTCATGGCGAAGACCTGCTGGGACAGGGTTGTATACGGAGTATTGAGCAAATCCCCTCTCAGTGAAATCTACGTTAACCTATCCCACGGACGGGAAATGATGGTGAAGGCCACGGAAGGCGAGGAGGTTCTTCCTCTCACTCTTACAACTGAAGCTTGGCTCACTAGAATCGAGTCGCTTCCACGAGACAAGACGCTCCCAGCTGATATTGCCACAGAGCTTGCAAAGAAAACTATCGAATGGAAGAAAGAAACTCACTCCTTTATCTCTCGATACCTCTAAGGCTCTGAGTAACATCAGATGCGGCGTCATCTGAAAGACGATAGATGGTCTCTTGCCATATGCACGTTTCGAAGTCATGTGCTTACGTCAGTCTACGCCACATGGCGGTGGTTCATGACCGGAATTGGTGCACTCTTCCCTTAGGACAAAGGACATATGGTTTCTCTAGACAGAATCTTTCAAGGCCTCCCATAGGGCCGGTGGTCTGGCTCCGTGGGCTTCAAACCCATGATCGTGCAAGCGATAAGAGTTCGATTCTCTTGGGGGGCCGCCATTACCAAGGGTGTAGTCATGTCAGCGGGCCCTATGAGGACGATAGCCGCTTCAGTTCGACTGTGACACGGTCTCTTGCTTCCTCTGGTGTTGCGCTTCTCTTCCTCGATTCCGCAAGTATTGTTCTTCTGATTCTATGCACTCTCGGATCACTTCTGTACGTCTCGAATTCGCTAAGGAACGAAGCAACCGCTTGGCGTGTGGCGATATCCAGCAAATCCACCACTGGTTCGCCGGCTTCCCTGGTCTTTTCGTGGATTGTCCTTAGTGTGCGGATTATCTTAGCGACCTCTCGTGCCGCGTCCTCAGCCTTGGTCTGAGATAGGTCCACAACTGCGACTGCCCTATCCCATTCGTACTTGGATCCAGGCGGTTCGAAGTTGCGTGCTATCTTGAGGATGACTTCCTCAGGTAGCGGATCTGCTCTTGACAGATTCCAGTTCAGTGCAACTTCAAGCGGGGTGGAAATATGGACTACAGCAAATGCGCACCTGCTCTCCTTCGCGATTGAATAGAGCTCGTGACGCATACTGCTGTAGTAGTTGGTGTCGTCATGGATGACCGATGTTCCTCTTGAGAGGATTCTCGTCGTCGTCTCGAGTGCAGCCTGCCTGACAGTATGTTCTTTCTCAGGCGTGAACTTGGCATAGTAGTCTTGGTCGCGCCACTTGTCGGTGCTAACAATCTCGACCTTTGAGCGCGACTTCAGGCTTTTTCTGACCTCCTCTGCAAGAGTTGTCTTTCCAGAGGCCGGCAGTCCGCACAGAGCAAGCAGGAATTTCGTCATCTGATTACTCCTCTTGCTCACAGTTTGTGCAGAAGAATGATTCCCTCTGCAAGTTCATGGCAAACCTGAGGGAACCGAGAGCATCACTAAGGCCTGATTGTGATCTGCAGACTCTGTGCGAGATCCTTGTAGCGGTTCCTCACAGTCACTTCGGTGACGTTGGACGCCTCAGCAATTTCCCTCTGAGTACGTCTGTCGTTCTCTATTATTCCCGCAATGTAGAGCGCAGCAGCTGCCAGGCCACCTGGGTCTTTGCCTGCTGTGAGGCCATGCTTTCTGGCCTTGTTGATGATATCCATTGCGCACCGTAGGGTCTTGCCATCAAGGGACAAGTCCGCAGAGATTCGTGGCATCAAGTCGTTCGCAGAGGGGATTGGAACCCTGATGTCGACGTTGCGTAGAATCAGTCTTACGCACTGGCCGAGTTCCTTTCTGTTCACTCTTGCCTCAGTGACTATCTCATCAAGCTGTCTAGGAATCTTGTGAATCCGACAGGACAGGTATATCCCAGCCGCTACCATGCCTTCGATGCTTCTTCCTCGAACCAAGCGTCTGCCAAGAGCTTTCCTGTAGATCAGGGCTGCGGTCTCCTTTGTCTCTCCCGGGATACCGAGCTGCGACGTGAGCCTATCCATCTCGCTCATCGCAATGCTGAGGTTCCGATGCTGAGAGCTGTGGACGAGCGTTCTGATTTGCCACTTCCGCATTCTGTAGATTGCGGCCCTGTTGTTTGCAGCAATAGAACGACCGTTGGCATCCCTGTCGCTCCACCCTATGGTCGTGGCTAGGCCCTTGTCTGCCATGGTGAGCGTCAAAGGTGATCCGGTTCTGGCCCTTGCGTTCTTTTCCTCAGCAGTGAATGCCCTCCATTCTGGTCCTGTATCCATGATTCTGTCATTGATGACGCAGCCGCAGGAAATGCAGATGTTCTCTCCTCGGGTCAAGTCCTCGTAGAACTGGCTTCCGCCGCATATGGAGCACACTGCCAGGCCTTGTCGCTTGTCGGCCATAGCGCGGGCTGGTTTTGCCATGTCAATTCACCTTGATTTGCCTCCCCGGCGACTTGGCCCCAGAATTGGAAGCCAACAATCAGCAAACAAAACTGCTATCCGGGAAAGCTGTTCCGTGACGGAGTTACATGGATATATAAGTTTAAGCGTATGAGTGCCTCTTACGACCCGCTCTGGCTTCAAAGAGGGCAACTTAGCTTAGGTAACGCCCGCCCAACCTTAATCGCAAAAAAGACGGGCGGATGAGCCATTCACTGCTCGGTTAATCCGCCCGAATCTCTGGATTTGAGTTCCAGAAATAAAAGTTGATGCTTTTGTTTCTAGTCGACGCACGACCAATTCTTGACTATCTCCTCTGGAATGATGTGGATGTTATCGTAGTATACTGTTCCGTCGTCCAGTACGGTCTTCGACTGAGCTACCTTGAACAGTCCCTCACTTCTACCTAGAAGGTAGCCTGCTAGATACTGTGTGTGTACTACCTGCTGGTCCGCCTCTTCCTTGGACATGGCACAGCACTCGACTCCGGGGCTCTCAAATACGACCTCAATCTTCTCATGCTCGGAACATGCATTGCTACGGACGAGGCGCTTGGAGCTATCCAGTTTGTCTTGTCCGGTCATCGCTAACACTCTGTCCCTGTCGTAGTGGAAAGGCTCCCCGGCAACCTTGTGGATAGAAGGCGCCATATAGATAGTCTTCTCATCTACCTGATCTGGTACATCGTTGCCACTATCTACGAATCTTCTATCGTCGCTCTCGCCGACGACATATCGAACGTAGTAGCGTTTAGCGTCGACTTTCTTGTCGTCATCGCCTTCCTTGACGGTGACGGTCGTGTCGTCCCATGCTTCTATGGGAACGAATGGATTTATTGGTACGTTCTTCATCACAATCACCTGATTCTTAACAATAGTTAAGAATCGGCTTCTAGACTTATAACTTTATGGCATTGTGAGTTTCTTCTCACTCCGTCACCGGGTACGTTAACACACTACTCTTCCTACAAGCATGGCTTTATTCAGAGGCGGCGCGTCCTGTGGGCCGGTCCTATCTCTTGAACGAGTATCTAGTCATCGTGTTTTGCGTCACGCTGTTCGGTCTTCAACACAGTGGCCTCTCGGCACTAAGGATCAAGTCGAGGATAATTGACAAGTGGGGTGTCTCGGCCTATGCAAACATATACAAGGTGACAAGTATAATCGCGCTCGTTCCTCCTTTCTTGTCGTTGAATTTCTGGGATTGGTTCTACTTCATTCGTTCTCTGGACCCACTAAACCTAGTATACTTCCTGATTGCAGTCACACTGATAGTAGCAGGTGCCACGATAGCGGTGGCAGCTTCTAGAGTGCTTTCTGTGAGTACCGTGGCTGACATGCGGACGGACAGAAAACCAGAGTTGGTCACTGGAGGTATATACAGGCGCGTACGACATCCATTGTACTTGGCTACGATACTGCTCTTTCTTGCACTAATCGCTTTGTATCCGTTCCCACGAATCATAGTCTTCTCTCTATCATTCTGCGTCTACGTACTAATTGGCGCGCGGCTTGAGGAGAGAAAGCTAATCGTTCGTTATGGGCAGGAATATCTGGACTACAAGAAGAAAGCAGGGTTCATGCTGCCGTCACTGAGGAAAAGATAGGCCAAGTGGTGGGGTTGGCACGCGCTTACCATTTCCTTCTCTTGGGTGCTACCCTTTCTTCGGTTGGTTCCGGTTCGGCTCGCTGTTCTGCCACAGGTGTTGCGATTCTTCCAATGATGTCTCCTTCGAATACGAAATTCATATCACTCAGGGACACGACCCTGCCCTCATACGGCGATGTTACATCGCCCTTGTCCTGAATCTGGCCAATAACCTCGTTGCGACGGATAGCTTCTCCCGGACGCGTAGTAGGAACAAAGAATCCCTCTCTGTCCGTATTGACTGACTGCGTCCTTCCAGCAAGAATACAGGATGTCTCAATCCTCTCCCCTGGAATCATGTCCTTGATTCTCAGGAAATTGAGTATCGCCTCCCTGACCTCGACAGCAGCTTGTGGATCGACTTGGTGTTTCGTTCCTCTGGTCTCAATACTAACGACCGCGATTCCCTCATGTGCTGCTTCTGTGGTCAACGAACCTCTGTTTCCCGGTGCTTGAACGACTAGTGGAAGGGCGATTTGAGTTGCCATGTTCCTTACGTGAATATACTCACGATGCATTGCCACTATGTGACTCATGCAAGACTGCCATCCTGTCCTTAGGTTTATGACGTAGTCAGCTTGGGATACCCTTCTCCATATTTCCCAAGCAGTGCGCTGCGTGACGGTTCCTCTTTCATCGCCTGGGAATACGGCATCAAGATCAAGAGAGTCCAGAGGCGACAACTTTGCCCCCAGTCTAAATGACAGTGGGTTTGCCACGGGCAGCAACGTAAGTGAGCCATCAATCCTGGTTAATCCCTCCAAGTGTTTCATTGTCAGGTATGTGGCATATACACCTGTGGCTGAAGATCCATCCATTGCGGAGAGAATGAACACATTGGGCCGGTCAGTGCCGAATCTATAGAACCCAAGAGTATTGCCGGTCTTTACGTCGATGTCAACAGCATCCACTTCCGGTTTAACCATGCGTCGGCCTTCTTCGGACTGCTGCGGTCTTCTCTGTCGCATTCAATATGAAGGAGTGTATGACACGGGCTTCATTACACGGCTGGGGAGTCAGTCATCTATCACAAGGTCGTGAGTCCGGTCATGAGAACCATTTCTCTTTGCAGTTGAAGAGATAGAGGTCGCTCACGAATTTGCTGTCAGTAAATGAATCGTGCCTGCACAGTGCGTAGCGGCTTTGTTTCTTGATGTACTTTCTTTTGAAGAGATCCGCGTGGCCGCACCGTTCAGGATTACCAATCCATGCAGTCGGCAATCCACTGCGAACCACACTTAACCCAGCCTCGGAGAGAAACGGTTCCCAGCTGAATATTACGAATGACGGGTGATGGTGTTCAATCGAGTCATGTGCCTCCATCTTTTGCACCCATTTGGGGTATGCTATATCATAACGCCCATCCTTACTGTCGGTCGCAATGATCTCACGATTCACGAGCGGCGTCAGAAACTCAGTGAGTCTTCCGTCACCTGCCATAACTTCCAAGACGGGCCCCTTACTTGGTACGGCGATGAGCGACAATCTGATTACATCTGCAAGTTCAGCGACGAACTCGCTGTTGAATATCTGGAAGACCCACCTTCCTCCTGCATTCCCGCCATTGCAGTATTCCTTGATACTACCTTCAGCTTCTATCATTCGGAAGAATGATAGGGCCTGTTCATAGGTAAGGAGATCCTTGTGGATATCTATGAACTCCCCACTCGAGTCTCTCATCCAACCAGTATCCATAAGTCCATGGCCTCCGAGGACCTTTTCATTCTATTCCCGTAGACGCAGGTGGGTTGGTCAAATGGAGTCATCCAAAGCTCTAATAAGAGGCCAGTATGTGTTGAAGTCCGAGTGAGCCAAGGATGGATTGCGTTCTCAGGTCATAGACGACACTCCTTCTGCGTTTCCTTTATAGCGTGTATGACTTGTGGCTCCTTTAATTCCCAAGACATGTGCCGAGGCTTCTACAAATGAGTGAATATGTCAAGGTTGAGAAGAAATGGCAAAAGCGCTGGGAACGAGATAGGATTTTCGAAGCTGATCCTGACCCAAAGCGATCGAAGTTCTTCATCACTGTGCCGTATCCATATACCAATGGTGCACTCCACATCGGCCATGGTAGAACCTACACCGTAGGAGATCTGATAGCTAGATACAAACGAATGCGTGGCTACAATGTTCTCTTTCCTATGGCATCACACATGACGGGCACTCCAATTGTGGGAATGGTGGAGAGAATCAAAGCGGGTGATCATGATGCAATCGAGCAGTACAAGCGAGACCTTCGCCTCTACCTTGACAGCGAAGAGGCAGTCGATGCACAACTGAAGAAGTTCACTGACCCCTGGGTGACTGCCAAGTTCTTCGCGGATGCAATCTCCGCAGATTTCAAGGCACTAGGCTACAGCATAGACTGGCGCAGGAAGTTCACGACAGGGGACCGGATCTACAATCAGTTTGTTACATGGCAGTATCACAAGTTCATGGACAAAGGCTACATTCGTCAAGGCGCCTACCCGATTCTGTACTGTCCTCATGACGGCAATCCTGTGGGAGAGGACGACCTGCTGAAAGGCGAGGATGCGAAGATCAAGGAATTCACGGCGATCAAGTTCGGTTTTGAAGATGGATTCATTGTCCCTGCGACCTTACGTCCTGAAACCATCTTTGGCGTCACCAACATGTGGATAAATCCAAGTTCGACTTATGTCTGGGCGCGTGTTGACGGCGAAAAATGGATGATCTCTCAAGCAGCGGCCGAAAAGTTGAAGCTGCAGGCAAAGAAGGTCGAGGTTCTTGACACCTTCCCGGGAGCGAGAATCATCGGCAAGAAGTTTCGTGCCGTACACGATCAGCATGAGATGCCTATTCTGCCGGCGGATTTCGTTGACGCGGACAATGCCACAGGTGTTGTCTATTCTGTCCCGGGACATGCGCCATTCGACTATATAGCATTGCAAGACCTGTGGGACAATCCCTCGAGCGTCGCACGGTACGGAATATCTGCAGACAATATCCGAGCCATCAAGATGATTGGCATGATTGCTATCGAGGGCTACGGGGAGTTCCCTGCAAAAGAGATTGTGGAAAAAAGAGGGATCAAATCTCAGGCTGAAGCGGAACGCCTCGAGGAGGCAACTCAGGAGATCTACAAGGCAGAGTTCTACGGCGGAGTGATGAAGGACAACTGTGGTCAGTTCTCTGGCCGGGCCATCAAAGATGTCAAGGACCAAGTCGTTGCATGGATGAAATCGAAGAAGCTTTGCGACGTTTTCTACGAGCCTGACCGGCGTCCTGTAGTCTGCAAGTGTGGAACGAATGTCCAAGTGGGTGTCTTCGCAGGACAATGGTTTCTGGACTATCTGAGTCCGGGCTGGAAGGACAAAGCACGACAAGCACTGGATACTATGTCGATAGTCCCCGATACATTCCGGCATCAATTTGAGGCGACCTTCGACTGGTTGACTCAGAGACCGTGCGCCCGCAAGAGAGGTATAGGTACCAGACTTCCATTCGATCCCGAATGGATAATCGAGTCACTATCAGACTCAACAATCTACATGGCATTCTATACTATCGCCCACAAGATAACGGGCAACAGGCTGAAACCCGAACAGCTGACTCTCAGTTTCTTCGACTACGTGTTCTTGGGAATCGGCAATCTGAGGGACGTTTCGAAGGAGACCGGGGTAGAGTCTGCCCTACTCAAGTCGATGCATGATGAGTTCATGTACTGGTACCCAAATGATCAACGACACACGGCCCCATCTCACATATCGAACCATCTTAGCTTCGCGATCTTCCATCATGTGGCCATATTCCCAAAGGAGCATTGGCTGAAGTGCATTAGTCTCAACGAGCACGTAAACATGGAAGGTATGAAGATGTCAAAGAGCAAGGGGAATGTGATTCCCCTTGTTGAGATTCCAAAGAAGTACGGAGCCGATATCTACCGAACCTACGTGGTATCTGCAGCAGAACCCGGCACGCTCATGGACTGGCGAGAGCGAGATGTGCCCACTGTGAAGAGCAAGGTAAGCCAGTTCACGGAAATCGTAAACAAGTATGCGACCAAGGTCCCTCGCGTATACGCGAAGAAGGACAAGCCCACGATGATAACCCGTTGGTTGCTTTCCAAAGCTAACACGATAGCCAAGGAATGCACCGAGAGTCTTGATAGCTTCAAGTTGCGCGACTACGCCTTGCTGGTGATGTCAGAGATGCCGCGGGTCGTTACTTATTATCTCAATAGGAGAGAGGTTCCTGCAGAGGAAAAGCAAGCAACCTTAGCCTACGTGTGTGACATATGGGTTCGTCTAGCTGCACCGCTGGCTCCCCACATCTGCGAGGAGGTGTGGTCGAAGATGAAGCGTGAAGGATACGTCTCCTTGGCGCCTTGGCCTGAGCCGGATAGTAAACTCATGGATTCAGCTATCGAAGATGCACAGGCCGTTGTGGAATCTACGATCCGGGACGTGCGAGAGATTATGAAACTCATGAAGGGTGAGAAGCCAAAGAAGGTTCACGTCTACATTGCTCCGGCTTGGATGTTTGATGCGATGCGGAGTATCCGTGAAGCGAATCTTCCAATCAAGGTCGGCGACATAATGAAGCATCTGATGTCAGTTGCAGAGTTCAAGCCCTACACAAAGGAAGTCAAAGTGATTGTCGACAGAATAGCAAAAGAGAACGGCCTCTGGGGTCATTCCGCGAGTGCAAAAGACGAACAGCATGCCCTGAGAAGCTCTGCTTCTTACATACAATCTGAGTTGGGCATGGAAGTAGTTGTACATTCAGCAGAGAAACCAGCATACGATCCCCAGAACAAGGCCCGGTTCGCTCTTCCGGGCAGAGTATCGCTCTTTCTAGAGTAGGCTCAGCCTTCCCGACAGATTCCGGATTACCGAAAGCTGTTGACTCTGGCTTCGTAAGGCTCACAATGGGTTCTAGAGGTTTCACAGGACTCAGGCAGGCAAGCTCTTGCGAGAGTTGTCAGACTGGGCCAAGGTTTTTCGCCCGAGTCTTCATTCGTCGCCTGCCGTCAATTCCTTCTCTGCTATCGTGTGCCCCTCATCATCAACAACGACGATATGAGCGGCACACGAGAGTCAGCAGTCATAGCAGCGCACAACCATCTCAAGAAGGTTGAGCAGTCCTTCGTCGATATCTTCTTTCATTCGTATCCTCCTTAACTGATTACTGGCTTTGGAAGCTTCAGTTTCTGGTGAGCTTTCTGTTCGAACACTTGTTTCGCTACTTCCATCAGGCTCTTCTCAATGGCACCGATGTTGTTGTTGGTGGCCACAATCATGTTTGCCTTTGTGATGAGGCCTTGCTCGTCAGTCCAATAGTGATGTATTAGAGTGCCTCTTGGTGCTTCCACGCACCCTACACCATCTCCCTTCTTCGGTTTGACGTCCAGAAGCTTAACGTCATTGTTTACAATCTGCGGGTCCTTGAGAAGACCTTCGATTTCCTCCGCCGCTTGGACAAGCTCGATTATTCGAGCCCAGTGGTAAGCAAATGTGGCATGGACCGGGCGTCCGAGTTTGGCTCTCATCTCTTCCAAGGCTTCATGAGCAAGAGGCGTAGCCATCTTATCGGCGATGTTAATTCGGGCTAACGAGCCAGCCCGCCATATGCCGGCGGGGTATCCTACGGGCTTGTAGTAGACATGGGTCGCATAGGAGTGCTCGGGTACGTACTCGGCGAAGGACTTTCTGTAGTCCTTTGGTTTCAAATCCTCCACGATTTCGCCCGCAGTGTCCATAATCCTGATGCTGCCATCATAAATCTCCAAGGCACCCTTGCTGTGTGTCCCAACGTAGTACGTGGGTCCCACGGCGAGCTTAGTGACGACATCCACGTAGTCATCCATGATCTTCTTCGCTAGGGCAACGGTGCTTGTTGTCCACTGTTTCACATCGCTAATCCGTTTCAGGAACTGATCGCGTTTCTCCTCAGAGAATGGGTTGAGCATTCCTCCGGGCACAGCTGTGACTGGATGAATCGCTGTTCCACCTATCGCCGCAGCGAGTTCTTGGCCGAACTGCATCATCTGCAACGCCATCTTGCTAACATCCGGCAGTGCTTTGGTTATGGCGACCAGATTCCTCTTAGCAGGATCCCCAAAGGGACCAGCCAAGAAATCAGGAGCGGCTAATGCGAAGAAATGAAGTGCATGACTGCTGAACTGCTTCGCATTAATCAAGAGCCTTCTCAGTTTCACGGCTGGTGCGGGCGGAGTTATGTCCCAAGCCGCTTCGACAGCCTTCACTGCGGCCAGATGATGTGGCTCAGGACAAATCCCGCAAATTCTTGAGGCAAACTTGGGCGCCTCCTCGGCGAACCTACCCTCTAGGAATTTCTCGAAGAACCGGGTCGACGTAACACTGAATTGCGCGTCCTTTACTCTGCCGTCCTTTCCAATCTTGATGGTTACGTCGCCGTGACCCTCGAGCCTGGTCACGGGCTCAATCCTTACTACCTTCTCCCCGGTCACTTCTTCTTGCTCCTCGCCTTGTCGCGCATTCTCGACAGATAAGACGCTGCGTAGTCCGTGAAGTAGAAGGAACCGATGGGATCCGGAAATGAATCCTTGAGCTGCTCGGGTTCCATTTCGGCAATTGCACCAAGAGCTGAAACAATCTTGGCACCATGGTCCTTGACTCTGAGCACTGGACCGAAGCAGCCTTTGCATGGTGAATTGACTGTCGGGCAGATTGCTCCGCAGAACCCGATGGTGGCAAATCCCAGACAGAGGTATCCCTGGTCCAAGAGGCACTTGCTGGGGTCTATTCTGCCCTCATGGCTCCTGTGGAACTTCGTGATGTGCTTGTCTTGTTTCACCTTCGGACACTGGTCGCATACGCTCTTTTCGGGAAGGTCGAAAGGCTTCCCTGTGAGAATAGCAGCTAGTGCCTCGACAATGTTCTTGCTTGTCGGCGGGCAGCCTGGCAGCAAGATGTTGAACTTAACCACGTCTACGTTCGGCCGCACTTGTGGCACAAATGCAGGAACATTCTCCGAAGGTATCCTTGGGTCAGTCACCGTGTCTGCTTTCATGAACTTCCTGTCAACCAGCTCATCAAGTTCCCATTGGTTGGCCAGGCCTTGTATGCCCCCATAACAGGAACAAACACCCCATGCAACCAGAATCTTGCTCTTAGCTCTCATCAGATTGAGCAAGCGCACGTCATCTTCTGTCCTGCAACTGCCCTCGACAAGACCGATGTGAATCGACTCATCCGGCATTGATTCGAGATCCTTGATTTTGAAGTCAACGACCGCCGGCCAGAATACTATTTCCAGCTCAGGCAGGACTTCGAGAAGGCCCAGATGTAAGTCTAAGAGAGATTGATCGCATCCCCAACAAGAGGTCAGCTGGGCCATGGCAATACGCTTAGTCATGTGTTGTTAGTCCTTCCTTGCGGGATTCGGTCCTAATGCCTTGATACGCTCGACCATTGATGTAATGCCTTCAGTGAATACATCGCCTTCCGCGGCACTCGCCCATTGCAGATGGATTCTCTCGGGCTCGAAGCCCGCTTCCTCCAACACCTTCTGAAGCAGGGCAAAACGTGACTTCATCTTTAGATTGCCACTTGTGTAGTGGCAGTCCCCTGGGTGACAGCCAGAAATCAATACACCGTCCGCACCTTGGTTCAGTGCATCCAAGATGAACGATGGGTCCACTCGTCCCGTGCAATTCACCCTGATAATCCTGACATTCGGAGGCATTTGCCTTCTACTTGTCCCTGCCAGATCTGCCCCTGCGTAGGAACACCAGTTGCAGCAGAAAGCCAGAATCCGTGGCTCGAAGTCCTTCTCTCCCCTAGCTTTCTGCCTCTGACTGCTGGTCGCCTTATGACCGGCTGCCGTCAAACTGTTTGTGACCCCCGTGGGCATCAAAGCCCGGATTCGTCGTAATCTAATTAACATTCCTGATTTGAGGACATCATGTGTCAAGAGTGTTGTCTGTCTCGTCGTGAGCCAGTCTGACCAGAGTCTTGAAGACAGCTGCTTTTATTATCGGAGTGGAGCTTGCACTTTAGGCATTGTGATAATCTCGGTGTGTGATAGTGGTGGTGCTAGCATTCATCATGGCGAAGGTTGAATCCTCCAAATCACGCGAAGTCCTGAATCGCGTAAAGAAGATTGATGGAGTTCAGGAGGCGTACATCATCTATGGTGCATACGACCTACTTCTGAAAGCATCATTCAAGACGCCCGAGGCTCTGAGCTCATTTGTTGTCGACACTCTGAGGAAAATCGACGGAATTCGCGATACTGTCACGAATGTGTGTGCTACTTGCGACTAGACGCCACAGTGGGTCAGATTGTAGCTACTTCTAGTGCCGCGTGAGACTCTGCCCTTCCTGTTCAAGGGAGAGTTTCCTCAAGGTGGTTCTTGTCGGTAGGCCACTCTTCGAGTCCCATCCCCTGTGGGAGTAGTACTCACTGAGCATCGATTCCAGTTCAACGACCTGCCCTTTCGAAGGGCCAACCGGTGCTTCCTCTTCCACTAGCCTCTCAGGAAGAGCATCATCATCTCTTGTGATTCCGAACCTGGCATTGAACAAGCGATTCAGATTGACAATTCGTTCCCCGATCCTCTTCAGTTCCTCGACTGTGAAATCAAGTCCGTTGTGGATCTTCAGACCCAAGGCGACGTCCTCGTAGTAGAACTCTGGGGGAATCTGTGTGCCGTACTTGCAGAGGCCCACACTCTCCACGACAACCATGTAATCCTCGCATTCCTTAACCATTATGCCCTTGTAAGTCGGATTCAGTCTGTCCGCCATCTGTGGCAGGTACTTGGAGCCGAAGCGCTTCTTTATCTCATCGTCGAAGCCGACTTCATCGAGCACTGGGAATCCATAGAGATGATCGGCTCCCCTTGCGGCTGTAACGGCAGCAAGCCCCATTGATTTTTGGGCTCTGGGTTCCTGCCCCGCAATTTCCTGCTTCTTCACGGCCATGACAAACTTCTCACTCCCACGCCCAATCGTCTTGGCAGCCCTGAAGCTTCCCTCGGCAAGCAGGTCCCCGAATCCTTTCCTGAAAGCAATCATCTCGGTCAGTTTAACGATCGACTCATGATTCCCCCAGCTGAGGTCTATTCCTCCAGTATCTTTGGCTGTGAGGATTCCCTTTTCCCAAGCCTCCATCGCCCACGCTATGGTGCCTCCGAGCGATATAGTATCCATCCCATACTTGTTTGCCAGATGATGGCTATAGAGAACTGATTCTATGTTGTCGTTGCCACATCGCGATCCCAAGGCCGCCTGACTCTCAAACTCGGGTGAACCACCTGTGTACGCATACGGACCATCTGGTACTGATGTGAAACGACCACATCTCTGAAGGCAACTCCAATCTGCTCTAGGTTTAATGAGATATCCTCGGTTGATAGCGTGACCGCCAATCTTCTCGTATCCATCGAATACGCCTTGCCGCATGTTGTAAGTCGGCAGACGACCGATATGCTGCATCAGTTCGATTAGACTTGTCGTGCCGAACTCCGCCCGCCCCCTCGTGAAGGGATTGGCAAGCATTCTCTTGTATAGCTCATCCATTGTTCTAAGGTAGTTGGCTGGGTCCGCAACCTCCAGCTTGCCGCCACCACGTACGCAAATGGCCTTCAGCTTCTTCGATCCCATAACTGCACCAAGACCCGAACGTGCAGATGCCCTGTCCCTGTCGTTCATTATGGCCGCAAAGCGGACCAAGTTCTCGCCTGCTTGGCCAATGGAGAGAACTCTGGATTGCCTTCCATGTTTGGCTCTCAGTGCACCATCGGTCTCGAAGACATCCTTGCCCCATATACTAGACGCCTCAAGCAACTGCACGTTTGAGTCTTCAACAAGGAGGTATACGGGTCTCTCAGATGCACCCGTGAAGATTATGGCGTCATAGCCAGCAAACTTCAGTTCAGCACCCCAGAAGCCTGCGGCGTGACTCTCACCCCATATTCCTGTCAAGGGAGACAGAGCAGCTATAACGTGCCTTGAGGATTGAGGAAACATGGAACCTGTGAGCAATCCCGTGGCGAAACCGAGAACATTCGCGGGTGAAAATGGATCGGTATTGTCCGGAATCATGTCGAAAAGCATCTTCGAGAGAAATCCGGCCCCGAGCAGATACTTGTGAACGAGCTGTTCGTCCAGGGGCTTCTTTTCGATTCTCCCACTCATCAGGTCGACCCGGAGAAAGCGGCCACCCACGCCCTTGATCAGAGGAACTCCCCCTTAGAGTACAGATCTCTCTTGTGTTTCTCGTAGAACCCGGAGATTTTACCTACCTTGTCTCTCTCCTTGAGATCATTTTCTGTCGTTATCGTTATGGCTCCAACCGGACACCGCTTCACGCATTCGCCACATGCAATGCACTTGATGGCCTTGTTCGAGTCGGGGTTGATGAAGATAGCATCATATGGACAAGCCTTGACGCACGCTCCACAGCCAGTGCACTTTGAGTTGTTTACAGTCACGATTCCCTTAGAGGTGCGCATGATTGCATCTTCCGGACAAGCATCCTTACAGGGAGCATCCTTACAGTTGCGACAGAATAGGGGAAAATCCAGCCCATCTTCGAAACGCAAGACCCTGACTCTCGACCTAGTCGGACCTAGCACTTTGAAGTAGAACATGCTGCACACGTTGGCGCAAATCATACAACCGGTGCATACCATTGGGTCGCCAAAGGCAAACTTGAGATCCGGCATGTCCTATTCCTCAAATGGCGCACTGCCTTCACCCATCCTAAGAAACGTGCCATGACCAGGTTTCATAGTGGTTCTGTCCTCATTGAAGACCTGAGCTCCCCTGACGAATGTCGCAATAGGGGCTCCCTTCATCTTCATTCCTTCGTATAAGGTCCAACCACACTTCGAGAACATCATATCCGACTTAATCGTTTCCTCTCGCGTGGGGTCCAATATCACCATGTCCGCGTCCGAGCCAACCTGCAGTACCCCTTTCTTGGGATAGAGTCCGAAGATTCTTGCGGGGTTTCTACATGCAACTTCAACGAGGCGTCCAAAAGACAGTCTCCCCTTGTTGACTCCTTCTGAGAGGAGAACCCTGAGTATCATCTGGATACCGTCTACTCCTGCCCATGCGTCTCTGATGTCGTTTGCTCCTCTGTTCTTTTCTTCGATCGGGCAAGGGGCATGGTCACTCACAACAATGTCAATGGTTCCCATGAGGAGGGCTGACCATAGAGCAGCCCTGTCCTCCTTGGATCGCAAGGGTGGGTTCATCTTGCTCTTTGGCCCGAGCCTGTTCATGTCGTCTCTGTTGAAGACTAAATGATGTGGACACACCTCCGAAGTGAGTAAAATCCCCGCGCGCTTTCCATAATCAACTTCATGAATCGCCTCACGCGTTGAGACGTGAGCTATGTGAAGATGCCCCCCTGTCTGTTGGGCTATGCCAATGGTCTGCCGCACGGCGATTTGCTCTGCTAGATTGGGTCGGGCCAGCGAATGACTGATGGGAGCATCCCATTCTCCCTCCATATCATTCTTGAACTCGTCGAGCACACCCTGGTTCTCACAGTGAACGGTAAGGTGGCCGCCGTGCTCTGAAACCTCGCTTAGTAATCGCGTTAAGACCCCGTCGTTCGCATAGTATGGTTCGCAGGTGAAGGCCTTGAAAGCAGCGACGCCGTTCTCAATCAAGAGCGGTATCGCGGCGACATTGTCTGACTTCATCATGCCCGCGTACATCGAGAAGTCAACGATGGACATCGCCGCACCTTGACTGGCCTTTTCCTCAATCTGTTTCTGCGTGACCACCGAACTTGTCAAAGGCATATCTATGACCGTGGTCACCCCTCCAGCCGCAGCTGCACGTGAACCTGTTGTGAAATCCTCGTGGTCCGCCTTGGCCGGATCATGAATGTGGGCGTGACCATCAATGAGTCCTGGCATAAGGATTTGTCCACGAGCATCGACCACTGTCTCAGCAGGCGGCAGATGTTCGTCTGTGGCCACACAACAAATACGTCCATTGGACACGGCGACTCCTCCTCTGAGGATGCCGGACTCCATCAGCATCTTGGCATTCTTTATCACAAGCTGGACCGACCCGGTCTTGCCTATGCTTGCGCTTTTTGTGGAGCCGGAGCGAGCCAAGTCTATCCTCCTCCAACGGGTGGGAACAGTGCCACAGTATCACCTTGATTTAGCGCTGTCTGGTAGCCATTGAGGAGCTCGATTCGCTTGCCATTCACCATGCATGAATAGAATCGTTTGAGCCCTCCGGACTTAGGGTCCATGACTGCGTCCGAGAACCGCTTTCCAAACGTACGAATCAGTTCCTGTAGCAGCTGTTCAACATTGTGTGCATCAATCTCGACGCTCTTTGTGCCTGTGATTTCGCGCACAGTCGCAAAGAACTTCACAGTCACTGTTGCCAACGGAATTGACCCGTTTTTACAGTTGGACTAAGGCATTTTAATGGTTGTTGACTGACCAACCCGCTGAGAATGATTCGAATTCAACGTCCCAAATGGGTAGTTACGTTGTTGACTTGTATGTTCGTTGGTCCCCTCCATTATCAGTGAAGTTATAGGTGACAGCAATCCCCTGTCTGCTGGAACTCAATGTCACCGACGCGGCCCAGCCCAGAGATCGTCGTCGTGGGTCACCTGAGTAGAGACTTACTGGTTTCACCAGAAATAACTCGGGAAAGTCTTGGAGGGGGAACTGCCTATGCCATGTTGGCTCCCGCAGTAGGTGCGAAGGGTGCGGGTATAGTCAGCTGCGTCGGCCATGATTTCGAGCAGGAGTACATTGATATTCTCAAGAAGTCTGGCCTTGACCTAACAGGTTTGAAGACAAGAGGCCCTCACTCCACACGGTTCGTGAACATCTATGACTCAGCCGGCAACCGGACGCAGCGTGTAGAGGCTGTTGCACCTCGCTTGACTGCCGATTACTACTCAAAGCAGCATCTTCGTTCCAGAGTATTCCATTTCTGTCCTCTTACGGCTGGCGAGCTGGACCTCTCCTGTCTTGAGCAGGCACATGCAAGCGGGGCTTTGGTTTCACTTGACGTTCAAGGCTACCTCAGAGCAATAGAAGGCGATCAGGTCGTCCCTCGGGAATGGGAAGAGAGAGATGACATACTAGGATATGTTGACCTATTGAAGTTTGACAGCCAAGAACTGAAGACAGCTTACGGCGACGTGCCCAAGGCATCCGCCGTTGAACAGATCACCATATCTGGGCCTCGCATGGTAATAGTGACTCGCGACCGAAGAGGGTCAATCATATTCACTCGTGACTCACGCATCGATATCCCGCTCGTTTTGGCTGACAAGTTTGTGGACTCGACGGGGTGTGGAGACACGTACACTATCGGTTTTCTTCTTGAGTATATGCGTACGGGCGACATCCGGAGAGCTGGACTGTTTGGAGCAACCTGTGCTTCCTACAATCTAGAGACTGTGGGACCCTACAATATGCCCACTCGAAAACAGGTCGAATCGAGAATGGAGTCCTACTTGCACTTATGAGCGGAAGGAACCTAGTCCGCCCGGATCATACTCTTGTCCCTTGTGTTATGTCAGCCGGAGTTGCTTTGTTTCCGCCCAGCGTTATCGTTTTATAGGTGGTCTTATGCTCCATGCAGATGGTTGTGTGATATATGGTGTACTGTCATAGCTGTGGTCAACAGAATCCAGATGACGCTCAGACCTGCACGCGATGCGGTGCCGAACTGTATCCCGACAGATCAAGAGCGGCGTTCAGAAAACGCGACAAGGACGCTGACGAGTGTTTCGGTCTTCCAAATGGAGGCGCGATTGCGGGTCTCGTTTTCGGAGCGCTCATCGTGATCTACGGTGTGTCTTGGTACTTGGGCTACGACCTTTCTCTGTTCTGGACCAGTACGGCAGGACCGTTCCTCGTCATAGCCATCGGTTTGCTCATTTTGGCTGGCGCAATCTACGGTCTCACTCGTAGAAAGCGAGTGACATAACTTGGTCCACTACTTCACGGGATTAGGGCCAGTCCTGATGCGGACGGCCCTTTCTTTCGCTATCTACACTGGCCGCCCTGACAAGGCGTGACCTAGACCGAAGCTCAGATGTCCTCTCTGGCTAGCGCGGAACGGTGTGCAAGGATGCTTGGTTTGAGCACCATGATGAATTCCTTCTTCTTGCTGACTACCGTCCAGTGCAAGACAACTCAGGGCATTCCGCACAGATTCTGAGATGCTCCCTTCTTGACATTACGACTCTGGTTGAAATCCAAAAGAGAATAACGATGAGAATGTAGGTGTCAAGGGAGAGACTCTGGACCAGTTGATCAGCGCCCGTAAGAAGAAGGAACGCTCCGTTAACGAATAGCACGTTGACACCAACGCGGACGAACCCGTTCTGTACGCCGAGGACCCTGTAGAGTGGATGCTGGAGTAGTCCGACTGCTACGCCTGTGAAGCCGAGCCAGAACAGCAACATGCCTGATCCCAATGAGAGGCCTGCGGTCATGTGCAGCAGGCTCCCAGATGCAGCGATTGTCCCCCCTATGGCAAGTCCCGTGCATCCCGCACAAAAGACTCTATCACGGGCGGAGATGACGTGTCCTGAGTAACGGTCGCATGAGTAGTGATGCCCTTTTCTGCGTACTACTCTAATCCCATCACTTGTCAAACCCGGTCGTTCTGCCCCATCATGGGTCTGAGCGGTCTCCGAGCTTCTGGAACAACTCGAAGGTCTTACGCCTGCAATCGTGCCAGCCACACAAATCAGTGTGAATACAGACCAGACTAGTCGCGATTGCTCAATGGACATGGCCTGACTTGCATTGCCTGAGAATGTTATGAGCGGAATGATACCGAGGCTCGACAAAGACACTGCCAAGTACCAATATGCATGCATTCCGCCGGGTTCACGCTTGCGCGCCACTAGAACATACCTCGTAATGCCTGGAGGACTCCTTGCCGTGCCATGTATCTGTATGTTCTCCTCTTGAGTTTGTTACGTGAAAACAGTCCGGTCATTCTTCTGTTCCATGACCCATAGAAACCACGGAAACAGTGATAGAGCTCCTCTTGTACTTCCGCACGCGTAAGATGTTCAGTTGGCATGATTGCATGTGCCATGTCGTAGTGCGCCCAGTTCGTATCTTCTATCCAGCCATTCCTCTTGGCTTCATCGTAGAATGCAGTTCCTGGAAATGGCGTAAGAGCCATGAATATTGCGAGATCAGGGTCAAGATCATTGACATAGGCTCGAAGTCCTCGAATTGTTTCGTGAGAATCGCTGCGTGACCCTATGATTAGTGTGGCTTGCGCGAAGATGTCGCTGAGTTTCAGGAGACGAAATGCCTCCTTTGACATGGAGGGCTCGATTCCTTTGTTGAATGACTTCAGTATCTCCGGGCTATGACTCTCGACGCCTGCCAATATCCACATCAATCCGGACTTCCGCAGTAATGGCAGAGTGTCCTGCTGATTGACAATATCATCACATCGTGCCTGCATGAACCACATGATATCATCCGCAATTCCTCTCTTCTGAATCTCGCCACATAGTTCTCGCGTTCTTGGGCCAAGGCCGAAGTTATCGTCGGTCAACCAAAAGAACCGTGTGCCAAACTTGGTATAGCAGTACTCGAACTCATCAGCAATCCGTTTGGGAGACTTGAGCCTCCATTGCCATTGCCAAAACGCGCATTGCGAGCAGAAAGAGCAATCATGAGGGCAGCCCCTCGAGGCCTCAATGAGCGCGTAGGGGGTATTTGCGCCTGCCATCAATGAGAAATGGTACTTCTTCATTTGCTTCTCAACAAAATCGTATCCCGGAAGAGGCAGGTCATCCAAGTTCTCAATGAGCGGACGATCCGGTGTCGTCGTGATTGTCCTGTTCTTCCTGAAAGAGATTCCTTTGACCTGCGATAGATTGTGGTTTCCTTTCAGAGCGTCTATCACTTCTGCCAAGGTTTGCTCCCCCTCTCCTCTTACGACCACGTCAATCTCTGGATAGATTTCAAGTGTTTCTTCGGCCAAGGCAGTATAGTGCTGTCCCCCTACAATCGTAGTTGTGTCGGGATTGATCTTCTTTGCGAGTTCAGCGATTCTGAGTCCCCTGTATGCGTTACATGTAGTAAGGGAGCTAGGTGCTACCACGTCTGGTCCAAAGGCCTCAATCCGTCCCTCTAAGGCTCTCCAGTCAATTCCCTCTGCCTGACAATCAAGAACCTCTATGTCGAGATTGGAATCATGACGCCGCAAATACGCTGCGAGGTTCAGAATCCCTAGCGGAGGGGGAAGGTACTCACCCATCACGAACCAGAAGACTTTGGGCGGCTCTACAAACAGTATCCTCAAGCTTGGATCACCGTTAGTTGTTCTCACCTCCCCCGGAAGCCTGATATAACAACTTCCCCCTTCGACGTTGTCCCGGTGAGTTTCACTCAAGAAGAGGAGAATCAGAATCGGGGTTCCTTCTACACGTACTCATCAATGGAAGGCTTTTTCATTCGCTCCTGTCTGAGGTCTCTTTCTGAGGACATCCAATGCTTGAAGACCTAGACCCACTGATGGAAGCCGCAGGTATCGATGCTATCGTTGCCGAGGGTAATGCATTCACGACTCCGGACATATACTGGTTGACTGGCTTTCGGTCTCCTGACCAGATTACTTACTTCAAGGCCCGAGGCGACAACGGCTTGGTAGCTGCAGGATTCAATACACTGGATCGCATTCACAAAGAGAGCTTCGTCACACGCACATACGATCTCACGGACCTACTCACTCAACTCATGAGGCAGAACAAGAGAGCAGAAGACTGCCCCGATGTGGTGTACGGAGACATCATGAGAAAGATGTTCACTGGCAAGGTCGTGGGTGTGCCGGACCACATCCCTGCAAGGGTACTTGTGGCAATTCAGCAGCTGGGGTATGCAGTCAAGGTTGTTCCCAATTTGCTCAAGGATGCTCGTGCTACCAAGTCGAGTACGGAGATTAAGGCAATCAAGAGGGCAGGAGATGCCACAATCGAGAGTGTGTCGCAGGCCATTCAAATGATAAAGGAATCAAAGGTCGGTCCGAACAAGACACTGCTCCATCGTGGAGTGCCTCTCACTGTGAACGACATCAAATTGGCTCTTGAACGTGCCCAGCTCGAGAGAAGTGCCGAGTCGGCCGAAGACACGATTGTTGCTGTGGGACGAAAGGCCTTCGACTGGCATTACTTGGGTGCTCCAAAAGATCTGCTCAAAGCAGGTGAACCTGTAATCATAGACGTTTACCCTAGGCTCAAGCTTGACCGCTACGTGGCTGATGTCACCCGCACAGTTGTCAAGGGCTCTCTCAGCGACAAGGTTCGAGTGATGTACGAGTCAGTAATGGAGGCCGGTGATGCAGCTATCGATGCTCTAAGAGACGGAGCTGTAATTGATGATGTCAACATGGCGTGTTTCCACGTTTTGAAGAATCGCGGTTTCGACTCAAGACGTCTCAACCCCTCCGCGACTGAAGGTATGATGCACGGCTTGGGTCACGGTATTGGCCTTGAGGTTCATGAGAACCCCAGCATGTACCGATATGCCAACAGGTTTTCTGAAGGACACGTCATGGCCATCGAACCGGGCGTCTATCTCAAGGCGGTAGGCGGAATTCGTGTTGAGAATGACTATGCCGTAACGAAAGGAAAGGCCAAACGCCTAACGCTAGGGTTGGATGACGTGATATCACTGTGAGGCCCAACAGCTTCTGTTAGCTAGCGCTGAGAGCAGACTGAGGACAAATCGCTACACACAGTCCACATGCAGCACATTTCTTCCGGTCAATCTGAAAGAATTCCTTTTCTTTGTTTACGGATATGGCAGAGTAGACACACGACTTAGAGCATAGGCCACAGAAATTACATCTTGCAGTATCTACTGTGGGCGGGTAGGTGAACGCAGTCGTCTTGCCAATACTGCTGAGTGCAAGACCACGAATTGACTCGATAGACTTGTGACCGTGCTTGTCTAGCCAATCGCCAATCTCCGTTGATATCTTCCCATATACGCTCGGTCCGTCAAGTATTGCTGCCGTGCAGACTTGGACCGCCGAGGCGCCAGCCATAAAGAACTCCACTGCGTCCTCGCCGCTCATCACTCCGCCAACTGCAATGACTGGTATCTTGACAGTCTGTGCAATGTCTGCAACGCATCTGAGCGCAAGAGGCTTGATTGCGGCCCCGCTCAGCCAACCATAGCCCTTCTCGCCCCCAAGCACAGGTCTACCTGTCTCAATGTCGATATGTAGACAAGGCCCCAGCGTGTTAATCGCTACGATTCCGTCGACACTTTGCTCGAGTTCTTTGGCGACCTTTGCCACATCGACCTGTGGACTAAGCTTAGCGAATATGGGGATTGAGACACAGTCTCTCAGAGTCTTGGCAATCTCCTTGTGGCCCCCGACATAGTGAGTGCTGAATTCAATGGCACTGACCCCCGCCTCCTCGACCATGGGCCCAATCTGCGAGACTTCCTGAGGTGTGTATCCAATGCTTGCTATCACAGGCAAACCCGAACCAAGTGCCAATGGGTATTCATACTTAATCCACCTATCAAGCGGGAGTTCGCTCCACAGTTCAGCGTTCAACATTCCACGCCTGGATCCAACTTTGCCGGGCTGCAAGACTGCCATGTTCGGTTTAGCCACGGCCGCAGGTTTGACGCTTACAGTCTTGGTTACGAGACCGCCCGCTCCTCCTGAAGCGGCCTTCAAGAGAGATTCTCCATCACGTGTTGTGGGGCCAGCTGCTGTCAGGACCGGATTCTTGAACTGAATCCCGGCTATTGTTACGGCGAGGTCTGCCATGGTCAATTCTCAAGATGCATCTGACATAAGAGTTCTGCCATATTGCACCCTAGGCGGATTGTGCGGGTGCAAGCATTTTCCTAGCCTCAAGTTCCTTGGCGACCGGACCCATGTCTAATCGAATCAGAGTCTCCTTCTTGGGGAGACCCGTCTTAGTGTCACAGCCTCGGAACTTATAGTATTCATCAAGCATGTAATCCAGTTGCGGAAATCCGCCCTTTGCTGGTCCTGTGGGCATGGGGTCTGAAAGAAGCCTCTTTGGCAGCGTTTCTTGCTTCCTTGTTATACCAAGTCGGTGATTGTATGCTCTCCTAAGATGACAGATCCTCTCTGCAGCTTCACGAACGATTCTTGGGTCGCCCCACTCTGCCATGCCTGTGAGAGGCGGGATGACATTCACAAAAGTGTCAAAGTAATAAACCGGGGGCCACATTGTTCCGTACTTGCATATTACTGCTGAGTCGACGAGGGCATACAGGTCCTCTATGTCCTTGATCACCTCACCCTTGTGAATTGGTGATGTAATCTTCATTATCTCCTTAAACTTGTCCTTTCCGAATCTCTTGATGATAACATCAGGATAGCCGAGTTCCTCCAAGCTTGAGAGACTCCTGAGATGATCTGCTCCTCTGACGTTGGTGGCATATGTGAGTCCAACCGATTGGTGCGCCCGCGGATCCTGTCCTGAAGCCTCCAAGCCCTTTGAATGGATAGCATAGGTTGCCGCATCACCTCCAATCTTTTCTGCGGCCAGTCTTGTTCCCTGGCTCAGGATAGCCCCAATCCCTTCCTTCTTCGAAATCATTTCTACAAGCTTGACCATCGAGTCCACGTTTCCCCACGTGAGGTCGAGCCCTCCGGTGTCCTTGGATGTGAGTATTCCCTTCTCCCACAACTCCATGGCGAAACCAATAGTCTTTCCACATGATATTGTGTCCATGCCAAGGCGATCGCATCTCGTTCCCAGATACAGTATGGATTGGAGGTTGCTATTGAGACAGTTGGAGCCGAAGGCCATGATGGTCTCATACTCTGGACCCCCGACAGGTCCGATTGCGAATCTTCCCTCCTTGATTCTATAGACATACTTGCACCCTATCGAACACCCGTAGCATGCTTCCTCCGCAATCCTATACCCGCGCGAGATTGCTTCAGGGCCGATTTGCTCTGCTTCTTCATAGAAACCTGTCCAGTGATTCTTGGTGGGAAGCCTGCCGATTTCGTTGATCATGGTGACGAGACCGGTGGTGCCGTAATCCTTCAATGATGCAATGGATTCTTTCCACAATGGGTCCTTGAGCTTTGCCGTCTCCTGCTCATTCGCTTTCAGGTAGGCCTCCGTATTATAGGCTTCAAGGCCAAATGAGCCGCTCGCAACAATTCCTTTGAGATTCTTGAAACCCATTACTGCTCCAAGTCCAGTTCGGCCCGCAGAGCGGTGCGCATCGACACTGATGCATCCGAAGAGCACTTGATTCTCGCCAGCTGGTCCTATGACGGCCGTCTCTATCGAGGGATCCTTGTGCTCTTCGCGAATCATCTGAATTGTAGTATCTGTCTCTCGGCCCCAGAGATCTGATGCATTACGCAGCTCCGCCTTTCCGTCGCACAAGTAAAGGTAGACCGGCTTTGAGGATCTTCCATGTATGATGACAACATCAAACCCGGCATACTTCATTTCGGGACCAAAGAACCCGCCCACATGACTCTCGGCCCATATGCCCGTGAGGGGTCCCCTTGAAGCAAACATCATCCTGCCTGAGGGCGAGAACATGACACCGGTAAGGGGCCCCGTTGCTGCGACAAGGACATTCTCAGGTGAGAGCGGTTCGGTTTGAGGACCTGTCCGCTCCCATAGGATTTGAGCGGCTATACCAGTTCCACCAAGATACCGCCTTGCCCACTCTTTCTCCATTTCTCGCTTGTAGAGATTCCCCTTTGTCAGGTCGACTTCAAGGTAGTAACCTGCATACCCCTTGTACGGGAACGGCATCCTCAGGTCCCCTCCTCAATGAGGAGATAGGACTGCAATACTCTCTTCGTCCCCTCGTACCTTCCTCGAAGTCCACGTAATTCTCTGGGCAGCATTGTGATTGCCCCGTATTGGCATGCCTTTACACACGCTGGGTCACCACTACATAGGTCGCATTTTATGGCTCTCTGAGTCATAGGATCTAGTACGACTCCACCATAGACGCACGCAGTCACACAATCAGAACAGCCCACACACTTCTTTGTATCAACAACCAATGTTCCAGCATCATCCTTGATGATGGCACTGGTCGGGCATGCTCCCGCACAGAGAGGAACTTCGCAGTGCAGGCATACGAGAGGAAGGATGACATTCCTCGATTCGTCTTTGAGCACCTGGATTCTTGACCTACGGGGATTGAAGGTTGACGTGTGTTTTTGGCTGCAAGCAAGTTCGCAATTCCGGCACCCGGTACATAGTCCCAAATCGATGACAAGGATGTTGCTCAAGCCTTCAGAACGCTCCAAGAGTCGCAGCGCAGCCTCTGAGCACAGGTCATCTGTCCATTTAAGATATTGTTATTGTATGCCTGCCCTTCATCACGAGAAAGTACTAAAGTGCTGTTTATGTTGACTGTCCGCTGGTTTGCGCGTCGTGAGCTGACACGCATCTGAAGTAGTTCTAGAGTGGATTCCTCCATGAAAGGCTCGAGTCCGACGAAACCTACAAGTCTAGCCCCCTTTCAGTTCAGGCAGCTTGCAGAAGAGATGCCCTTAGCAGTCATCGAGCTCGATGCCAATCTGAATATTGTGCATGTCAATAGTTCTGCTCTTGACTTGCTCGGGCTGAAACTTTCTGATATCGAAGCAGGTGTTCACGCAGATCAGCTTGTCGTTCCAGAGCAGGTCCGAATGGTCCATGAGGGTCTGAAGCAACTAGCCGCCGGTGCAAAACCTACTTCCATGTCCCTCAGGCTGTTGCGTAGAGATGGCGTTCAGGTTCTCACGGAGGTTTTTGCTCAACCATTGAAGTCTGGCAGCAGAGTCACCGGATTCCTGGCCTACATATTTGACCTATCGCGTAGAGCAGCAAAGGAAGAGAAGATTGGAGAGGAAATGGATCTACTTCGCGCCTTTGTTGAGCATGCCAGTGTGGGCATATGTGTAATCGATGATAAGTATCAAATCGAATACGCTAACGACGCACTCTGTGATATCACGGGAACTAGTAGAAGTGAGATACTTGGACATGATTTTCGTGAGTTTCTGCATCCCGATAGTATTGCGCTCACTGCAGAAAGGTACCGACGGAGGCAAGCTGGAGAGCAGGTTCCTGCAGAATATGACATAAAGGTCCCTCACAAAGATGGCACGCTTCGCATTGTTGAATTCACCAGTCGAACAATTACGAGTCGCCGAGGTCAGACTAAGACGGTAGCACAGGCGGTTGACGCCACAGAAGAGAGAGACCGGGAAAGTAGACTGCAGACTAGCGAGCATAGATACCGGACTCTTGTTGAGACAATGGATTCAGGACTGGCCGTAGATGACGATAAGAGTAGCATCGTGCTTGTGAATGCAGCATTATGCAGGATGCTAGGTTACGATTCGAGCGAGGACCTTGTGGGTCGACCGATAACTGACATGATTTATGGATGGTCCAAAGAGGACGTCGAAGAAAAGATGAAAGCCCGACGTGCGGGCAGAGTGGAACACTACGATGTAGACCTCATCCGCAAGTCCGGAGCACTTGTTCCCGCGATGGTCGCTGCGTCGCCTCTGTTTGACCCGGTTGGGAAGTACTTTGGCAGCTTTGCGATCTTCACGGATGTCTCCGAGTTGAAGAGCGCAGAAGAGGAAGCAAGGTTTCTGCTCGATCTTCTTCTCCATGACGTTGGCAATCAACTGCAACTCATTCTTGCTGGTGCGGACCTTCTAGACAACGGTTCAGTCACGCCAGAGGTCGAGAATGCCAGACGCTATGTAACTGAGGGCGCCAATAGGTGCATTGAGCTCATAAACAAGGTCAGAAGGGCAGAGGAAGCAAAGGCCGAACCGCTTGTGACTGTCGATCTTATGGACGTGCTTGATGCTGAGATACATCTGCTATCGAGACAATATCGGGTAGAACCGGAGGTCGGTCTTCTCCCTGAGCATCTTTACATATTGGCTGACAGCTCGCTTAACCACCTCCTATGGAACCTGATGGAGAATGCCGTTAAGCACAACTCGTCTCCTGACAAGCACCTATGGATAAATGGAGAGTTCTCCGGGAGTACGTTCGAGCTGCGAATCGCTGACAATGGTCCGGGTCTCTCTGACTCGAAGAAGAGGCAGTTCTTCGACCCTAGGCGTCGATATGGTGGTGTTGGTCTCCACCTTGTCCACAGACTTGCTGACAAATATGGTGCTTGGGTCGAAGCCAAAGATAGAGTAGCAGGCAGCCCTGAACAGGGGCTCGAAGTCCGCGTCCGCTTCTTGGTGATGTCCCAGTAGTAAAGCCCGGCTCACCACAATCATTATGTTCATGCCCGCGCGGATTTGCGGGTAAGCTGGGATTGGAAGTTGCCGACTCAAGCGTCGCTTCTCATCAAGAATGGTTATGTTGTCACAATGAATCCAGAGAGACGGATTATTCGCGATGGTGCAGTACTGGTAGAGGACAACAAGATTATCAATGTGGATAAGACTGACAGGATTCGAGGGCATCATGCAGAGACAGTAATAAACGCAAAGAACATGCTAGTCATGCCAGGGCTGATAGATACCCACGTCCACCTTGCTCAAGCCCTACTGAGGGGTTGCGCTGACGACGTGGCGCTCGTAGACTGGCTGAAGAATCGTGTATGGGTGCTGCAGGGTAACTTCACTCTGGAGGATGGTAGGGCCTCCGCTAAGCTATGTATGGCTGAGATGATCAGGACCGGCACAACTTCCTTTGTTGAATGCATGATTCACACCCGATATGGGTTTGATGGAATCGCGAAAGCCGTAGAGGAGGCAGGCATGCGGGCTGCGCTATCAAAGATCGTCATGGACTCTACGGGTTATGCCGACAACCCCGATATCATGTATCCGGGTATGGTCGAGGAGAAGGAGGCGTCACTGAAGGAAGCAGACTCAATGTTTGCGAAGTGGCGCGGCAAATCGGATGGCCGAATTCAGATCTGGTACGGGCTTCGCTCTTTGGGGGCGGTGAGCACAGACCTCTTCAAGGAGGTTGTTCAGAGGTCAAAGGCGCACGGAATGAGAATGACAATGCATCTGGGCGAGGTCACAGACGATGTCCGATATGCTAAGCAAAAGAACTACCCCAACCTGACTAGCTTTGCGAAGGACATGGGTCTCTTGGGGCCAAGGATCGTGTTTGCACATGGTGTGCACTTCGATGATGCAGACTTGAAGAACCTAGCCGAGACCAAGTCCAATGTGTCTCATTGTCCAGCTAGCAACATGAAGCTGGCGTCAGGCTTTGCTAGAATACCCGAGATGCTGAGACTTGGTGTCCCGGTTTCACTTGGTTGCGATGGAGGACCAAGCAACAACACCTACGACATGATAAGAGAGATGCGCTTGGCCGCCCTGATGCACAAATCCGTTCAGAATAATCCAACTGTTGTCAGCGCAGAGGAGGTCCTAGAAATGGCGACAATTGGAGGAGCAGTAGCCCTTGGCCTCGAGACCAAAATAGGGTCACTGGAATCGGGCAAGCTTGCTGACCTAATCCTCGTTGACATGAGAGACATCGGCTTGACACCCGCATGCAATCCCGTCTCCAATCTCGTGTATGCGGCCAGCGGCAAGTGCGTGGATACCGTTGTGGTCAACGGCAGTCTTCTAATGAAGAGAAAGCATCTCTTGACATTGAACGAAGCCGAAATCATGGATGAGGCTAATGAGCGGCAAACTGAACTGCTGTCTCGAGCAGGTGTGAGAATAGAGACAAAATGGCCCGTTGGCTAATCCCTGTTTGTTCTCAACTTGGTTTGTTTGTGCTGTCTTCGGACCCGCCATTTGATTGAGTCTACTAGCTGATTATGGCTTC
>Ga0153916_10000213_pt1 | contig 36589 bp, 37 predicted proteins | sample Opewatmetagenome_FD_109642 | JGI IMG/M metagenome (GOLD analysis project Ga0153916, IMG submission 109642) | Freshwater wetland microbial communities from Ohio, USA - Open water 3 Core 3 Depth 4 metaG | ecosystem: Environmental > Aquatic > Freshwater > Wetlands | place: USA: Ohio, Lake Erie...
CCGTCGCTCTTCGGTCAGCCGTTCAACGAGACAGCTGCGGGCAACCGGTACGGCCTGCCGGCGTTCTACAGCCTGCATGCGTGGATCTGGGACCCGAACCCGACCGATCTGTTCGCGCCGTGGAACCCGCGGGTGACCTGCCCGTAGCCCCGCCACGCAACCGTGCCCGAACGCGGGGGCCTTCGCCGGCCCCTGCGTTCTTCGTCCTGGGCGAAATCGGGCGCCCGTAGCGGCAGGACGGGTACCATCCGCGGGACGGAACCACGGACCCGACGGAGACCCATCCGCATGATCCTTCCCGACGACCAGCGCGTCATCGATCCCGCCGCGCCGCAGTACAACGCCACGCTCGTCCGCCGCGTCGATATGACGGACGATCTGGCTTGCTTCTGGGTCAAACACGACGAGGAGCCGGTCCCGTTCGAGCCCGGCCAATACATGACGACGGGGGTGTTCGCCGACGGCAAGCTCTGGCAGCGCCCGTACTCGGTGGCGTCAGCGCCGCGCGAGGCCGGAGGCGGCGGCTACGAGTTCTACGTGCGGCTGGTCCCGATCATCCGGTTCACCACGCTGCTGTGGCGGCTGCCGGTCGGCCACCGGATGCGGATGATCGGACCAAAGGGCCGGTTCCTCCTGGAGCCCAACGATCGGCGAACCCACCTGTTCATCTCGACCGGGACCGGCATCGCCCCGTTCATGTCGATGTTGCGCGAGACTCTCGCCGCGCGCCGGCCGCGCAAGACGGTCGTCCTTCACGGCTGCTCGTACGTCGAGGAGCTGGGCTACCGTGACGAGCTGGAGGCCATGCAGCGCGACCGAACCTACCCGGTGACCTACGTGCCGACCATCAGCCGGCCCAACGACCCGCGCAACGCGGGCTGGACCGGCCGGACCGGCCGTGCCGAGCACGTCGTCCACGACGTCTGCCGCGACCTTCACCTGCGGCCGGACCAGACGGTCGTCTACATCTGCGGCAATCCGGACATGATCCTCAACGCGGAGTCGGTCCTGATGGACAACGGCTTCCCTGAGTTCCACGTCAAGAAGGAGCTCTACTGGCCGAAGGGCAAGGTCGCGCCGGTCGGCGCCGGCTGAGCCGGCTCCTGGCGGCCCCGACCCAGGTCCCGGTACTTCACGGGACAGGTCCCAGCCCCACGTGACATTCGGCCCGCGCGGAACGGGCCGCCTGTCGCATGGGAGCGCCGAAGCCGCCCGGTAGCATTCAGGTCGAGATGCACCCGATCATCGCGACCGACCAGCTATCGCCGAATGTGACCCGACTGGTCCTCGAAGCTCCCCGGATCGCCCAGATCCGCCAACCCGGACAATTCGTCATCGTCAGGCTCGGGCCGGGCGCCGAGCGGATCCCGCTGACGATCGCCGATGCCGATCCCGTGGCGGGCACGATCACCCTGATCATCCAGTCGGTCGGCAAGAGCACCGCCGACCTGGTCGACCTGCGACCCGGTGACGCGATCACGGATGTCGCCGGACCGCTGGGCCGGGCCACCGAGCTGATCGAGCGAGGCCACGCGGTCTGCGTTGGCGGCGGCGTCGGCACCGCGGTCATCCTCCCGATCGCCCAGGAGCTGCACCGACGCGGCGTCCACGTGACCAGCGTCATCGGCGGCCGATCGCGCGAGTGGGTCATCCTCGAACAGGAGCTAGCCGCGGCGGGCGATGTCGTGACCTGCACGGACGACGGCAGCTACGGCCGTCCCGGCTTCGTCACGCAGGCCCTCGACGATGTCCTGAAGGCCGGTGGGGTCGACGCGGTCTATGCCGTGGGTCCCGTCCCGATGATGCGGGCCGTCAGCGAGCTGACTCGCCCGTTCGGCGTTCCGACGCTCGTGTCGCTCAACGCGATCATGGTCGACGGTACCGGGATGTGTGGCGGCTGCCGCGTCTCGATCGATGGCAAGACGCGCTACGCGTGCGTCGACGGCCCTGAATTCGATGCCCACGCGGTCGACTTCCGCGAGCTGGCCGACCGGTTGACCACGTACCGATCGTTCGAGCAGGCGGCGCTCGAGCGGCGCGAGGCCTGCCGGATTCCGGGGATGGCCTCGGCCCTGGTCCGTGCGATCCCGCCCGTCCCGGAGGGAGCGGCCCGATGACCGACGAATCCACTCCGATGGGCGCGTCCACGCTCAGCAAGAAGGAGCGCATGGCGATCCTGCGCCACGGCATGCCCGAGCAGGATGCCCAGGGTCGCTCGCACAACTTCGGCGAGGTCAACCTCGGGTACGTGCTCGAAATCGCCCGGCAGGAAGCCGAGCGCTGCCTGCAGTGCCCCAAGGAGTACTGCATCGACGGCTGCCCGGTCGCGGTCAACATCCCCCGCTTCATCTCGTTCCTGCGCGACGGCGATGTCCGTTCGGCCGCCGAGTCGCTCCTCGGCGACAACGCGCTGCCCTGCGTGACGGGCCGGGTCTGCCCGCAGGAAACCCAATGCGAGCAGGTCTGCCTGCGTGCCAAGACCGGCAAGCCGGTCGCCATCGGGTATCTCGAGCGCTTCGTCGCCGACTGGGCGCAGCGCCACCTCGACGAGCTCGGTCACGCCGCGCCGACACCGACCGGGAAGCGCATCGCCATCGTCGGCTCGGGCCCGGCCGGACTCACCGCCGCGGGCGAGCTGGTCAAGGTCGGCCACGACGTCACGATCTTCGAGGCCTTCCATGCCGCCGGCGGCGTACTGATCTACGGCATCCCGGAGTTCCGCCTGCCGAAGGCCATCGTCCAGGCGGAGGTCGACCGCCTGGTCGCCGACGGGGTCAAGATCCAGCCGAACGCCATCATCGGCAAGACGTACACCCTGGCCGAGCTGCGCGAGCAGTTCGACGCCATCTTCATCGCCGTCGGGGCCGGGTTGCCGGTGTTCATGAACGTGCCCGGCGAGAACCTGAAGGGCGTGCTGAGCGCCAACGAGTACCTCACCCGCGTCAACCTGATGGGCGCCTGGAACCCCGACTCCGACACACCGGTCCTCCACGGCCAGCGCGTCGTCGTGGTCGGCGGTGGCAACGTCGCGATGGACTCGGTCCGGACCGCTCGGCGGCTCGGCGCGGAAGAGGCCCGGATCGTCTACCGCCGCTCGCACGAGGAGCTCCCCGCGCGAGCCGAGGAGGTCCACCACGCCGAACAGGAAGGCGTCATCTTCGACTTCCTGGTCGCTCCGCTCGAGGTGCTCGGCGACGAGAACGGCTGGGTCCGCGGGCTGCGCTGCCAGCGGATGGAGCTGGGGGAGCCGGACGACTCCGGCCGGCGGCGGCCCGTCCCTATCGAGGGATCCGAGTACGTGATCGATTGCGACATGGTGGTCGTAGCCATCGGCACCCGATCGAACCCCGTCCTGACCGCCACGGCGCCCGATCTCGTGGTCAACCAGTGGGGCTACATCGTGACCGACGAGACAGGCATGACCAACCTGCCGGGCGTCTTCGCCGGCGGTGACATCGTTCGTGGCGCGGCGACCGTGATCCTGGCGATGGGTGATGGCAAGCGCACGGCGGCCTCGATCGACGGCTGGCTCAATGGAACCCTTGCGGATGCTGCAGGCGAACCGGCGGACGAAGCCGCGGACGACACCGAGGCGCTGGCACGCGCCGGCTGAGGCGCCCGCTTCGCTCCCTACCCCGGCCGGTGACTCGCCCGGTAGTGCGCGGCGAGGAGATCCTCGCCCCAGTCGTTGGTCGGGTCGCGCCAGACCGCGTGGATATGGTTGGCACCGTCCTGGGTGTTGTCGTACTCGATGAGCAGCCGCCGCCCGCGGATCGCGTAGTAGTGGCCGCGACCCGGCTGGTCTGACCCGGCCCAGGCGAACGTGATTGGGCCGAGGCCCGCCTCCCGGATCCGGTCCCAGTCGACCTCTGCGATCTCCGAGCCCGCCCGGTCGAGGTAGTGCCGGATCAGCCGTTCCAGACCGTCACGCTGCGACGCATCCAACTGGTGGTGGGCAATGCCCTCGGGCACCTCGCGCAGGTCGGCGCGGCGGTCGTTGCCGCTGCGGATATCCGGCGGAGAGACCGGATCCACGACCGCGACCCGCCGCTGCTCGGGCGACAGGCTCGCGAGGAGCGCTCGCGCCAGCATCTCTTCACCGTCGATCGCCCGGCTGCCGGCAAACGGTCCGTCCGGCACGGTGGCCGGGTTGGCACCCATGAACGACGGCACGCTCCCGATCACCCGTCCGTCGGCGATGGTCGCCTGGATGGCGAGGTGGTGTCCACCGATGCGCCAGCTCCATGGCGCCGGATCGCCCGGTTCGCCGAACACCGCGAACCAGTAGCGGTCGGGGTCGCGGCGGGCCCAGTTGGATCGCCCGGCCCGACGCTCGAGCTCACCAAGGGTCGGCTCGAGGGCGATGATCGACCGGACCTCGCCGGCGCCGCGTTCGCTCAGCGACGCGTCCAGGATGGCCAGCGCGGTCGCTCGCTGCGGCCCATCCATCTCGGCGAGCGAGAGCCCTCGGCGCGGGCCGGGCCGGTAGTCCCAGACGAAGCGCTCGGGTGCGTCGAACGCGTTGACCGCCGCGGACCGCTGGCCAGGATCGAGCCCATCGAGCCAGCGCCGGACGGCGACGGCGATCCGGCCGGCGATGGCGCTCGTGTCCGACCGCAACGCTTACCCGGCGCGCGCCGCGTCGAGGCGATCGAGGATTAACCGGGTCACCCCCTCCACCGGCACCCGCTCCTGGGCCATCGAATCGCGGTCGCGGACTGTGACGGCGCCATCCTCCAGCGAGTCGACATCGACCGTCACGCACCATGGCGTGCCGATCTCGTCCTGGCGGCGGTAGAGCTTGCCGATCGCGGCCGTGTCGTCGTAGACCGCCATCATGTGCCGCTGCAGGTCGGACTTGATCCGGTGGCAAAGCTCCACGATCTCCGGCCGCTTCTTGAGCAGCGGCAGGACGGCGACCTTGTACGGGGCGAGGTCGGGATGCAGGGCCAGCGAGACGCGCGTCTCGCCGCGGACCTCCTCCTCGCGGTAGGCGTCGATCAGGAACGTGAATGCCGCCCGGTCCGCGCCGGCCGCGGTCTCGACGATCCACGGGATGATGTGCTCGTTGGTCGCCTGGTCGAAGTACTCGAGGCTCTCGCCGCTGGCCTCCGAGTGGCGCGACAGGTCGAAGTCTCCGCGGTTGTGGACGCCCTCGAGCTCCTTCCAGCCGAACGGGAAGCGATACTCGACGTCGATCGCCTTCTTCGCGTAGTGGGCCAGCTCGTCGGGCGCGTGCTCGCGCAGGCGGAGGCGACTCGGCGTCACCCCGTAGCGCTCGTACCAGGCACGCCGCTTCGGCAGCCACTCCTCGAACGCCGCGGCGGCCTCGGCTTCCGGCCGGACGAAGTACTGCATCTCCATCTGCTCGAACTCGCGCATCCGGAAGACGAAGTTGCCCGGGCTGATCTCGTTGCGAAACGACTTGCCGATCTGGGCGATCCCGAACGGGAGCTTCTTGCGCGATGCCTGCAGGACGTTCTTGAAGTTGACGTACGACCCCTGGGCGGTCTCGGGGCGCAGATAGATGACCGAGGCGTCCTCCTCGACCGGGCCCATGAACGTCTTGAACATCAGGTTGAACCGGCGCGGGGCCGAAAGTGGGCCGCCGTCCTTCGGGCAGACGAGGCCGAGCCGCTCGACGATCGTCGGATCGCGCAGCTCGGTCGCCGTCAGGTTCTCGGCGCCGGGCAGCTCATCGAGCCGGTAGCGGGTGTGGTCCGTCTGACACTCGACCAGCGGGTCGCTGAAGCTTCCGACGTGCCCGGATGTCACCCAGACCTGCGGGTGCATCAGGATCCCGGCATCGAGCCCGACGATGTCGTCGCGCTCCTGGACCATCGCCCGCCACCAGGCGCGCTTGACGTTGTTCTTGAGCTCGACGCCGAGCGGCCCGTAATCCCACACGGCGTTGATTCCGCCGTAGATCTCCGACGACGGGAAGATGAACCCGCGCCGCTTCGAGAGCGAGACGATCGTGTCGAGGTCGGCGACAGCCGGCACGACGTCGTTCGGATCGGATGTCGGGGCGTGGGTCACGAGGCTCTCCGGGCGGTCGGGATGGGCCGCCCGATGCTAGCAGAGCGCGGGCGAATGTCGCCGCCAAACCGTCGCCGACCTCTTGACAGATGCGCATATTCGGATATTGTTCGGTCGACCGACCGATGTCGGTCATATGGCCGACATCACAGCTGTCGAGGAAGGGAAGGGAGCGAAAATGACCTACAACATCGAAGGCAAGCTGCTCGAGGTCTGCAGCTGCAACGTCCTGTGTCCATGCTGGATCGGGGAGGACCCCGACGGTGGCACGTGCGACTCTGCGCTCGCCTGGCACATCGACGGCGGGACCATTGACGGTGTCGACGTCACGAATCGGACGGTCGCGCTGTCCGTGCACATCCCCGGCAACGTGCTGACGCCGAAGTCGTGGAAGGCCGCGGTGTTCGTCGACGACGGCGCCACCGACGAGCAGCAGGCCCAGCTGCTCAGACTCTTCACGGGCCAGCTGGGCGGGGCGATCGCGGACCTTGCCGGGCTGATCGGCGAGGTCGTGTCGGTCGAGCGCGTGCCGATCACCTTCACCGTCGACGGTGGACGCGGCCGTCTCACGATCGGCGCCGTCGCGGACGCAGAGATCACCCCCTACACCGGCGCGACCGGCAACCCGACGATCCTGTCCGAGACGGTGTTCTCGACGATCCCGGGCTCGCCAGTGTTCGCCGCGAAGGCGGACTACTTCAAGCGGGACGGCGCGCCGCACGGGTTGCCGACCGTAGACCTGAAGCGGAACAACGCCCTCCAGGGCCATTTCCGCTTCGCCGCCTGACCTCCGAGGGCTGACCATGTTCAGCGCGTCCCACCTCCGCGTCCCTGCCCGCGATCGGGCCGTCCTCGTCGCGCTCGTGACGATGCTCGCCGCAACCGCCTGGCTCGGGCTGTGGATGTGGGACGCGTCACCGTACCGTCGATACCTCCGCCACGACTCGCCGGCCGGCCTCGGCACGCCGCTCGAGCTCGGCCTGTTCGTGGTCGGCTGGGCCCTGATGATCGTGGCGATGATGCTTCCCACTGTCATCCCGCTCCTCGCGACGTTCCGGGCGCTCGTCAACGGGCGCCGGCGACCGGGCCTGCTGGTCGGCCTGGCCATCGTCGGATACGTCGTCACCTGGGCGGCATTCGGGCTGGTCGCATGGGTCGGCGATCGCGGCGTTCATGCCGCGGTGGATGCGGTCCCGTGGCTCGCGGCCAACCCGCGAATGATCCTGGCCGCGACGCTCGTCTCGGCGGGGGCGTACCAGTTCAGCACGCTCAAGTACCGCTGCCTCGACGAATGCCGCTCGCCGCTCGGTTTCATCCTGAACCGCTGGCAGGGCCGCGCCGAGCGGCGGGAGGCGTTCCAGCTCGGAGTCGCCCACGGCCTGTTCTGCGTCGGCTGCTGCTGGTCGTTGATGCTGGTCATGTTCGCTGTGGGCATGGGCAGCGTGGCCTGGATGCTGGCCATTGGCGCCATCGCGGCCGTGGAGAAGAACGTGACCTGGGGGCGCCGGCTGGGCCGACCCCTCGGCGTGGTCCTGCTGCTGGCCGGCCTGCTGGTCGTCAATGGCTGAGCCTCGACCGTATGCTTCAGGCATGGCAGCCGAACCGCAACCTGGCACGCGCGCGGAGCGCCGCGAGCGGGCGACCGCCCAGACGCGAACCCGGATCCTGGAGGCCGCCCGCTCGTGCCTGCTCGCCGAAGGCTACGCAAACCTCTCGACGCGACGGGTCGCGGAGGCGGCCGACGTCCCACTCAGCCAGATCCACTACTACTTCGGCTCGAAGCAGGAGCTTATCCTGGCGATCCTCGCCGACCAGAACGATCGTCTCCTGGCGCGCCAGCGCGAGATGTTCGACACCCCCGAACCGCTCTGGGTGCGCTGGGAGCTCGCCTGCGACTTCCTCGATGCCGACTTCGAATCGGGCTACGTCCGGATCCTGCAGGAGATGATCGCCGCCGGCTGGTCGGATGCGGAGGTCGCGGCCGCGGTCCGCGAGCTGGTCGGGGGCTGGTACCGCGTCCTCGCGGACGTGGCGCGGCGCGAACAGGAGCGGGGCGCCAATTTCGGCGAATTCACGCCGGACGAGATCGCGGTGCTGATGGGGACGCCGTTCCTCGGCGCCGAGGAGCTGATCCTGCTCGGCGTCGCCGAGGCGACGCTCCCGATCCGCTCGGCGCTCCGGAAGGTCGGCGTGCTGCTGCGGGGCGCCGCGGCAGTCAGCCCGATGTCGAGCCAGCCACTCAGGTGAGTCGATGACCGTCCGGGTGCACGAGCAGACCCGGGCGCAATATCCGGACGCGACGGGCTTCGTCGAGCGGGATGGCATCCACGTCTTCTACGAGGTCTACGGATCGGGCGAGCCGACCGTCGTGCTGCTCCCGAGCTGGTCAATCGTCCATTCGCGGCTCTGGAAGCTGCAGATCCCCGATCTCGCGCGGCGCCATCGCGTGGTCACCTTCGATCCGCGCGGAAATGGGCGATCCGACCGTCCCATCAGCGCGGATGCCTACGCGGAGACCGAGTTCGCTGCTGACGCGTTGGCGATCATGGATGCGACCCAGACGGAGCGGGCGGTCTTCGTCTCGCTATCAATGGGGGCCCAACGAGGCCTCATCCTTGCCTCGGACCATCCGGAGCGAGCGTCCGGCGCCGTGTTCATCGGACCGGCCCTCCCCCTGGATCCGATCGTCCCCGGTCGCGAGCCGATGCGGGACTTCGTCGAGCCGCTCGACAGCGACGCGGGCTGGGCCAGGTTCAACAGCCACTACTGGCGGCGTGACTACCGCGGGTTCCTCGAGTTCTTCTTCGGTCAGTGCTTCCCGGAGGCGCACTCCACGAAGCCGACCGACGATGCGGTGGCGTGGGGCCTGGAGACGGATCCCGAGTCGTTGATCCTGACTGAGCTCGCCCCCGGCCTGCCCGGTCGCGATGACGTCCTCGCCAGGTGCTCCCGGGTTCGCTGCCCGGTGCTGGTCATCCACGGCAGCGAAGACCGGATCAGACCGCACGAACACGGGCTCGAGCTGGCACGCGCGACGGGAGGGACGCTCCTCACGATCGACGGCGCAGGCCACATCCCGAACGTCCGCGACCCTGTCCGGGTCAACCTGGCGATCCGGGACTTCATCCGCTCGATCACGGAGGGCTCCACGAGGTGACCGCACCGACGACCGCACGGACGTGGACACGCGCCCTGGCGAGGCGGCGCCGGGTGCTCTACCTCTCCTCCCCTATCGGCCTCGGGCACGCCCAGCGCGACATCGCGATCGCCGACGCTCTCCGGGCGCTCCACCCCGACCTCGAGATCGACTGGCTCGCCCAGCACCCGGTCACGGACGTCCTCGAGGCACGCGGCGAGCACGTCCACCCGATGAGCGCGGAGCTCGCCTCCGAGTCAGCCCATTTCGCCGCCGAATCCTCTGGGCACGATCTCAACGCCTTCCAGGCCATCCGCCGGATGGACGAGATCCTGGTTGCGAACTTCATGGTCTTCCACGACGTCGTGACCGACGGCGAATACGACCTCGTGATCGGCGACGAGGCCTGGGACGTCGATCACTTCCTGCACGAGAACCCGGAGATAAAGCGGACGGCGTTCGCCTGGATGACCGATTTCGTCGGTTGGCTGCCGATGCCGTCTGGCGGCGAGCGCGAGGCCTTCCTCACGGCGGACTACAACGCCGAGATGATCGAGCACGTGGAGCGCTTTCCCCGGATCCGCGACCAGGCGATCTTCGTGGGTGACCCCGACGACATCGTGCCCGACGATTTCGGGCCCGGCCTCCCCTCGATCCGCGAGTGGACACAGCGCCACTTTGCGTTCAGTGGCTACATCACGGGGTTCGACCCTGTGCCGCTCATCGAGCGCCGGGAGGAGCTCCGCCGCGAGCTCGGCTACCAACCGGACGAGCGGGTGGTGATCGTCACGGTGGGCGGCTCGGGTGTCGGCGAAGCGCTCCTCCGACGGGTGATCGCCGCCTATCCGGATGCCGCTCGGCGCGTCAACGGCCTGCGGATGATCGCGATCGCCGGGCCACGGATCGACCCCACCCCACTGCAGGCACGGGGAGTCGAGGTCCGCGCCTACGTCCCGGAGCTCTACAAGCACCTCGCGGCGTGCGATCTCGCGGTCGTGCAGGGCGGCCTGACGACGACGATGGAGCTGGCGGCCACACGACGACCGTTCCTGTACTTCCCGTTGCGCGACCACTTCGAGCAGAACCGCCACGTTCGCCACCGGCTGGAGCGGTACGGCGCCGGCCGGTACATGGACTACGCGACGTCGGCTCCGGAGCGCATCGCGGAGGCGATCGCGGCTGAGATCGACCGACCCGTGGACTGGCGAGCGGTGCGGGGCGACGGGGCCGCCCGCGCCGCGGCCCTGATCGCACCGCTCATCTGACCTCGACTCAGCCCAGCCGCCAGCGGGTCGGCGTGATCACGATCGGCACCGGATAGTTCTCGGACAGCCACTCGGGCGTCCAGCCGTAGCGGTGGAGCATGTGACTGTGCTTGGCCTGGTAGGCCGGACTGGCCGACGAGGGCGGCAGGCTGAGGTCGATCCGTGCCTCGCCCTCCATCGTCAGGATGTCGTCGCCATCGGGATCGGTGTTCAGGTTGAACGCGACGTGGGGGTTCGCCTCGACGTTGGCGTTGCGCGGCGCGCGGACGTGCGAGTAGACGATCACCTTCCCGTCCTGCCACAGGAACCAGATCGCCGAGCTCTGTGGCTGGCCGTCCGGGTTGACCGTGGTCATCCAGCCCATCAGCTCGTGCTCCAGGCGATCGAGGGCTCGCGCCCCGGCCTCGGTGGCCGGATCGAGCGTCTGCATCCGCGTCTCTCCTTGTGTGTCAGGTGGCGGCTCGGACCTCGTCAAGGAACGCCAGCGAGCGGGCCTCGCGCTCGAGGGCTCCGCGGACGAACTCGCGCAGCGCAGCCTCGGTCTCGCCCTCGACCGCCGGCGCCAGGCGAAGCGTGGCGATGGCCTCGATGTCGAGCCGCTGGTAGGCCTTGAGCAGCTTGAGCGCTTCGAGCGACAGGGCGCTCCGTTCGTGCGTCGGGCCCAGGCATCGCTCGCACAGGACGCCGCCGAGCGGCGGCACCCAGCGGAAGCGTTCGCCGGCCTCGAGCATCCGGTCGCATTCCACGCAGCGATCGACCTCTGGACGCTGGCCGAGCTCGTCGAGCAGGTGCATCTCGAACCAGCGGGCCACCCGGCCCGGGTTCATCTCGGCGTCCAGCAGCTCGTAGGCGCGGCGCAGGAGCGCGTAGACCGGTTCAGCCGCGTGGCGCTCCTCGAGCGAGCGGTCGGCCAGCTCGGCCAGGTACCAGGCCGTGGCGGTCGACTCGAGCGAGTCACGCAGGCGCAGCCAGGCGTGCCCCACGCTGACCTGGGTCACCACGTCGAAGGTCCGGCCGCGAGCCATCGACAGCGTCAGCTCGGCGAAGGGCTCGAGGCTGCCACCGAGTCGCGAGGTCGGCCGGCGGATCCCCTTGGCGATGGCCTTGAGCTTGCCACCGGTCGGCGTGATCAGCGTCATCACCCGGTCCGCCTCGCCCAGGTTGAAGCGGGTGAGGACGATCGCCTCGGTCGTATAGCGGCGCGGGATGGGCATCGATGCGACGGTAGCACCACGCAGCGACGCGTGCGGCCTCGACGCCGGGGCACACCCTTCCCGACAATCGCCCTTGGGCGATGGCTATCACCCAAGGGCGATGGACGGGTGACCATCGACCCGGCCGCCCAGCGGCCCAGCGGATCTGGAGGTGATCCAAACGGATCGCTCCTGCGTACCGGGGGTAGACGCCGGCGCGGCTACGTCCCTCGCGCCGGCGTCGAGTCGTCGCCGTGGCCGGAGGCCGGACGCCCAGGTCGCTGCCGCCAGGCCAACAGGCTACCTGCGCCGAACACGTTTCGTGTACACTCGGCCCTACATGGTGACTGCCTCGCAGGAGATCGACCTCGCCGTCCTCCTCGCCGACACCGAAGCCGAGATCGTGCGGCTGGTGGGCGACCGGGACGCGTCCACGCACGGGCTGTACGAGATGGTCCGCTACCACCTCGCCCTGGACGGGTCGGGTGCCTCGGGCGGCAAGCGGATCCGGCCGCTGCTCGGGTTGCTCGCCTACGCCAGCATCGCCGGCGATCATCGGCGCGCCCTGCCCGGCGCGGCCGCGGTCGAGCTCGGCCACAATTTCTCGCTGGTCCACGACGACATCGAGGACGGCGACGTTGAACGGCGCCACCGGCCGACGCTCTGGTCGATCCACGGGATTCCCCAGGCCATCAACGCCGGCGATGCGCTGTTCAGCCTGTCGCGGATCGCGCTCCATCGACTGACCGACCTCGGCTTCCCCGATGCCAAGGTGCTGCGCCTGATGCGCCTGTTCGACCAGACCTGCCTCGCCCTGTGCGAGGGCCAGTACCTCGACATCGCGATGAGCGGATCCGAGGAGCTCATGACGGTCGAGCTCTACTTCGACATGATCGGGCGCAAGACCGCCGCCCTGATCGCCGCGTCGATCGAGGCCGGCGCCCTGCTGGCGACCGACGACGAAGCCGTGATCGCCCGCTATCGGGCGTTCGGCTGGGCACTCGGTCTCGCGTTCCAGCTCAACGACGACCTGCTCGGGATCTGGGGCGCCGAGCAGGCGACCGGCAAGGCCCCGTCCGACGTGGCCCACAAGAAGAAGACCCTTCCGGTCATCTACGCGTACGAGCACGCCGGCCCCGAGGATCGACAGCGGCTCGGTCAGCTGTACGCGTCGCCGGAGCCGAGCCCGGCCGAGGTCGCCGAGATCATCGCCATCCTGGAGCGGAGCGGTGCCCGCCCCTACACGCGCGACCAGGCCCGGCACTACCGCGACGAGGCGCTGGCGGAGCTGGCTGCCGCCGGGGTGCTCGAGCCGTCCGCCCGCGAGCACCTCGAAGGGATCATCGTCTCCGTCATCAACGCGTAGGTGAAGGCGACCCGCGGGCGCGGCGGGGCCGCCCCGCGCCCGACCTAGCGGTCGGCCTCGTCGTCCTCGGGCCCCGGCGCCTCGCGGTCGCGGACGACCAGCACCTTGCCGACGCGCCGGCCGTCGGTCGTCTCCACGGTCAGCGTCAGGCCATCCACCAGGACCTGGTCGCCGGGCTTCGGGACCCCGCCGATGCGGTGGTAGATGAGCCCGCCGACCGTGTCGTACTCGGCCTCGTCCTCGAGCCCGAGCTCGACGTCGAACAGCTCGGTCAGATCGTCGATGGCGGCCCGGCCGTCGATCCGCGCCTCGTCGTCCGAGAGCGACACGACCAGCGGCTCCTCCACGTCGTACTCGTCCTGGATCTCGCCGACGATCTCCTCGAGGAGGTCTTCGATCGTGACCAGGCCGGCCGTCCCGCCGTACTCGTCGAGCACGATGGCGAGGTGCACCTTGCGACGCTGGAACTCGTGGAGCAGGTCGTCGACGCTCATCGATTCGGGCACGAAGACCGGCGGGCGGAGGAGCGAGCGAAGCGCCGGGCGCTCCGAGGCCGGGCGCCTCAGGATCGGCAGCAGGTCCTTGGCATAGAGGATCCCGATGATCTCGTCGATCGTCTCCTCGTAGACCGGGATCCGGCTGTGGCCCTCATTGATGACCTTGTCGATCGCCTCGTCCATCGTCGCGCTGGCGACCAGGGCGATGATCGCGATGCGCGGGACCATGACCTCGTGGATACGCTGGTCGCCGAGCTCGATGACCGCGTGGATCATCTGCTCCTCCTCGGCCTCCAGGATTCCCTGCTCTCCGCCGCGCTCGACCAGGATCTTGAGCTCCTCTGTGCTCATCACCCCCTGCGTCTGGTCGCCGGCCCCGAGCATGCGTGACACGTTGCTGGTGACCGCGGCCAGGGCATAGACCAGCGGAGCCAGGAGGCGCAGCAGCAGTTCGACGAACCCACTCAGACCCAGCGCGAAGCGTTCGGTGTGCGCGAGCGCCAGGCTCTTGGGCACGAGCTCACCGAAGACGATGGTGAACAGCGACAGGAGCAGGGTCACGATGATCAGGGCGAGCGCCTCGGCGGACGACACAAGCAAGGGGATGCCGGTGCCCTCGAAGGCGGTCTTCAGGCTCGAAGCCAGGTTGACGGCCGCGTAGGCGGACGCGAAGAAGCCGATGAAAGTCAGGCCGATCTGGATGACCGCCAGGAATCGTCCCGGCTGGGCGATCAGGCGCTTGACCCGCGTCGCGCCCCGGTTGCCCTCATCGGCGAGCTGCTCGATCCGTGTCCGGCGCATGGTGACGAGCGCGATCTCCGACGCCACGAAGACGCCCTCGAGCATGGTCAGGATCACGATCACGAGCAACTGGACGAGCGTGTCCATCTAGCCGGATGCGTCCTCGCGCGGTTTCTGGCGGGGCTCGCGGATCCGGGCCGGCACGCCAACGGCGAGCTTGCCGGCGGGTACGTCATGGGTCACCACGGCTCCGGCCCCCGTCCGCGCCCCCTCGCCGACCGTAACCGGCGCGACGAGCATGGTGTCGACGCCGATGAAGGCGCCCTCGCCGATCGTGGTCGGGTGCTTGCGCGCCCCGTCGTAGTTGGCGGTGATCGCGCCCGCCCCGATGTTGGCGCCTGGGCCAACCTCCGTGTCGCCGAGGTAGCTGACGTGATGCTGCTTGGATCCCGCGCCGAGATGCGTGTTCTTGAGCTCGGCGAAGTTGCCGACCGCGGCGCCGGCCCCGACCACGCTGCCGGGCCGCAGGTGGCTGAAGGGGCCGACCGTCGCACCGTCCTCGACGGTCGAGGATTCGACGATGCTCGCCCAGACCTGCGCGCCGCGACCGATCCTGGCGTCCACCAGCTGGCTGCCCGGCCCGATCACGCTGCCGTCGCCGACCGAGGTCGCACCGCGCAGGATGACGTTCGGTTCGAGGGTCACGTCGACGCCAAGGTCGACCGTCCAGTCGAGGTAGACCGTCGATGGGTCGCGCATGGTGACCCCGTTGGTCATGTGGGCCTCGTTCAGGCGAACGCGCAGGCTCCACTCGGCCGCCGCGAGCTGCGAACGGTCGTTGATCCCGTCGAAGCGGCCATCGTCGTCGAAGCCGACCGCGCTGACGATCCGACCGTCCTCGCGGGCAAGCCGCACGAGGTCGGTCAGGTAGATCTCGCCGGTGACCGGCGACGGCGTGAGGGCCTCGATCCGACGGCGCAGCCAGGCGGCGTCGAACGCGTACAGCCCGGCGTTCGTCTCGTTGCCCACCAGCTCGTCCGGTGTCGCGTCCTTGGCCTCGACGATCCGCTCGACCGTGCCGAACTCGCCGCGCACCACCCGTCCGAGCTGCGCCGGGTCGGCCGCGAAGACACTGGCCAGGGCGATGGCCGCGTCGTCGGCCCGGCGCGCCACCAGGATCGCATCGAGATCCGCACCGGTGACCAGCGGGACATCCCCGGACAGGACCAGGATCTCGGTCGCCTCTTCGGGCACGACCCCCAGGCCGGCCCGCACCGCGTCGCCGGTCCCGCGCGGCTCGGCCTGGAAGGCGAAGGTCGCACGCCCGGCGAACGCCTCCACGACGGCCGCGACCGCCGGGGAGTACACCACGACCGGCGATCCGGAGGCGGCGCCATCGGCCGTGCTGGCCCAGGCGTCGAGGACATACGCGAGCATCGGTCGACCACACATCGGATGGAGGACCTTGGCGGTCGCGGAGCGCATCCGCGTTCCGAGCCCGGCAGCCAGGACGAGGGCGACCGTGCCGGACGCCGCACCGGGACTTGGGGGGTTCACGAGGGGTCGCGCCGGCGAGCGTGGATCCAGGGGCGTCCGTCGCTCCCGAATGGGTCCGGGCCCGGCGTGATGGGGTCAGCAATCATGAGTGGGTCGGCGCATCGTAGGGGTGGCTCGCTGAGAGTGTCAAACGACGCCTCCCTCAGTCGCGCAGCCGGGCGATCGCCTCGATCTCGACCCGCGCGCCTTTCGGAAGCGAGGCGACGCCGACGGTGGAGCGGGCCGGCGGGGGATCGGACATGAACCGGCCGTAGATCGTGTTGACCGTGCCGAAGTCGGCCATGTCGACCAGGAAGATCGTGGTCTTGATGACGTCGCCCCAGACGCAGCCGGCCGCGTCGAGGATGGAGGTCAGGTTGGCCATCACGCGCTCCGTCTCGGCCTCGATCCCGCCCTCGACGAGCTGTCCGGTGGCCGGATCGATGGCGGCCTGGCCGGCGGTGAAGAGCAGCCGATCCGTGGCAATCCCCTGGCTGTACGGCCCGATGGCGGCCGGTGCCCCGGTGGTCGAGATGGCGCGGCGGGTCATAGCTCCCTCTCCTGTTGTCTGCCAGTCAAGATCGTCGTTGCGGTGACGAACGGGGCGTTCGATCCCGGTGCGGGCAGTCGCCCATCACCCACCGACACCTGAACCAGGTCGGCCGCCGCGGCAGCCTCCGCCTTCGAAGGATAGAGCGCCCAGAGCGTGGGACCAGAGCCGGACAGACCGATCGGGCGGGCCAGCAGCCGGCTCAGCGCCCTTCGGAAGGGAACGAGCGCCGGGACGACGACGAAGGCTGCCTGGAGGAGGTCGTTGGCCACCGTCAGGACACCGGCCCGGGCGACGAGGTCGGCCGCCGTGAGGCCGGATCGGAGCTCCTCGGCGAGATGGGCGGATGACATCCGGGTGGACCCGTTGCCGTGACCGCCGAGACCGTCGAAGACGGCGAAGACCTCGGGCGTGGAGAGCGGGACGGCCGGTGTCACCAGCAGCACGCCCGGGCCGGTATGGAGACCGTGGAGCGGGGCGACCACCTCGCCACGCCCTTCGACCAGGGCCGGGCCGCCGGCCAGGAAGAACGGGACGTCAGAGCCGAGTCGCGCCGCGGTCGCACGCCGTACGTCGGGATCCAGCTCCGCCCCCCACGCCTCGAGGGAACCGTCCATCGCCGCGGCGGCGTCCGACGACCCGCCGGCGAGTCCTGCGGCGACCGGGATCCGTTTCTCGAGCCGCGCGGCCAGGGCCGGGGCGGGACCGGGTCCGCCGGCCCACCCACCACCGACCGCGACGCGTGTCGCGGCGATCGCCCGGAGCACGAGGTTGCCCTCGGGCGGCCCAGCATCGAAGCCGGCCACGTGCAGGCTGTCGCGATCCACGCCGGCCTGGCCGACACCGACGCTGAGGCTCAGCCGGTCGGCCAGGCCGAGCGGCACGAAGACCGAGTGCAGCTGGTGGTAGCCGTCCGGGCGCCGTCCGACGACGGCCAGCGTGAGGTTGAGCTTGGCAGGCGCCAGGCGGACGACCGGCGTGAGCCGTCGGGTCGGGTCGGCGATCGGCGCGCTCACGTCCGTGACGGCCCGCCAGGGCGTCCGCGACGATCCTCTCCCACGGGGCCGAGCGCCTCGCGCAGGGCCAGCCACTCACCCACCAGCAGCGTCTGGGGGCGCCGATCCGGGTCGATCCCCGCTGCCACCAGGGCTGCGGCGACCCGGCCGGCGTCGACCGGCAGCTGCCGAACGAGGACGTTGTGGATCATCTTCCGTCGCTCTCGGAAGGCGGCCTGGACCAGCCGCCACAGCTCCTCTTCGGCCTCGGGATCCAGGCGGTCGTCGGCCTCGTAGGGCTCGACCGCGATGACCGCCGATTCGACGGCCGGCTCGGGCTCGAACGCGGTTGGGGGGACGCCGAAGGCGATGCGGACCCGGGCGTGGTACTGCACGAAGACGGACAGGTAGCTCATCTTGCCGGGCGGGGCCGCGATTCGTTCGGCGACCTCGCGCTGGACCATCAGCACGAGACGTTCCGGGCGCGGCGGCCGCCCGAGCAGCTCGTGCAGGATCGGGCTCGTGATGTGGTACGGCAGGTTGGCCACGACGTCGTAGGGCGGCGCGACCAGGTGCACCAGGTCCTGGTCGAGGGCATCCCCTTCGATCAATCGAAGCTCGCCCGCGGAGATGGGGTCCTCGAACCGCTCGCGCAGGAACGCCGCGAGGCCCCGATCGAGCTCGACCGCGGTCACGGTCGCGCCGGACGCCAGGAGACCGCCGGTCAGCAGACCCAGGCCCGGCCCGATCTCGAGGATCCTCCGGTGCGGTCGCGGATCGGCCTCGGCCAGGATGGCCTCGAGGACGTCGGGGTCCGCCAGGAAGTTCTGCGACAGCCGGTGCTGGGCCCGCAGCCCGGCCGCGCGCAGCGTGGCCCGGACGGCCGCCGGGTCGATCCGCGGCGCCGCCGACGCGCTCACCGGGCGGCCAGCGGCAACGACGGCCGCGCATCGAGCCCGAGGCCGCTCCGCTCGCCCGCCCCGATCCGTCGAGCGCCGGCGGCGCCGATCATCGCCCCGTTGTCCGTGCACAGCGAGGGTCGCGGGACGATCAGCGGGATTCCCATGGCCTCCGCCTCACCGGCGAGACGCGCCCGGAGCGCGCTGTTGGCGGCCACGCCGCCGCCGAGCACGATCGAGCGTGCCCCGGCCCCCGACGCGGCGCGGATCGTCTTCGTGGCAAGGACGTCGACCACGGACTCCTGGAATCCCCAGGCCAGCTCGCTGACCGTGGCATGCGGCAGGGGCGCCTCGGGATCTGCGGTCAGGCCTTCGTCGACGCGTGCCTCGGCCACGACCCGTCGGGCGGCAGTCTTGAGGCCGGAGAAGCTGAAGTCGAACGAATTGCCGAGCCAGGCCCGGGGGAAGACCCGATCGCGCCGCGTCGCGCCCTCGGCGGCGCGGCTGATCGCCGGCCCGCCCGGGTAGCCGAGCCCGAGCAGCCGGCCGACCTTGTCGAACGCCTCGCCGGCGGCGTCGTCGACCGTCGAGCCGAGCAGTCGGTACGCCAGGTGGTCGCGCATCTCGACAAGGAACGTGTGGCCACCCGACACCACGAGGGCCACCAGCGGGAAGACCGGGTCCTCGTGTTCGTCATCGCCGGGGTCGTGCAGCCAGGCCGCATAGACGTGGCCCTCGAGGTGGTTGACGCCGATCAGCGGCACGTCGTGCACCCAGGCCAGGGCCTTGGCGAAGTTGATCCCGACCAGCAGCGAGCCGGCCAGCCCCGGACCGTAGGTGACCGCCACGGCCCCGATCTCGGGCCAGCGCACGCCGGCGTCGGTCCACGCCTCGTCGAGGACCGGCACGATCCAGCGCAGGTGCGCGCGCGCCGCGACCTCGGGCACGATGCCTCCCGACGGGGCATGGAGGGCCACCTGCGAGGCGACGACGTTCGAGCGGATCAGCCGACCATCCTCGATGACGGCGATCCCGGTCTCGTCGCACGACGATTCGATGGACAGGACGAGCGGCTTCGTCCCATCGCCGCTCACGTCGTCCGCCTCATGCCGGGTCCGCCCGCGGGTCGACCGGCGCCGGCGCAGCATCCACCGCGGCACGGAGCCGGGCGATCCGCTCGCGCATCGCCGGATCGCGCAGCTGGTCGGTGGTCATGATCAGGGCGTCCTCGCCGTTGTCGCTGTAGTAGCGCGGCCGGAGGCCGACCGGCCGGAAGCCGAACTTCTCGTACAGCCGGCGGGCCGCGAGATTGGAGAGCCGGACCTCGAGGGTCGCCTCGTGAGCGCCGGCATCCTGGGCCAGGTCGAGCAGGGCCAGCAGCAGGCGTTCGCCGATCCGCTGGCGTCGCCAGGCCGGGTGGACGGCAAAGGTGATGATGTGCGCCTCGTCGACCATCAGCCACATGCCGGCAAAGGCCACGATCTCGTCGCCGGCACGAACGACCAGGTACTGGGCGAGCCGGTTCGTCTCCAGCTCGGAGCGGTACGCGTCGGCGGGCCAGGGCGAATCGAAGCTCGCCCGCTCGATCGCGTGGACCGCCGGCAGGTCGTCGACGCGCATCGGCACGATACGCACCTTCAGCGGGGGTCGCGCGACCATGCCACCTCCCCGCGTTGTGCCGCGACACCGCGCGGCAGCGTGACGTACTCGGGGACGAGGCCGGCGAGGTCGTCCCCGGCCCCGTCGCGGAGCCGTTCCGCCCCCATCCGGATCAGCGCGTGACCCAGGCCCTGCCTGGCCCGCTCACCGCGCGCCGCGGCCTCGGCGGGCGCGCGGCCCTCGAGGTCAATCGCCACCAGCCACTCCCCGGGCGCCAGCTCCGGCTCGGTTCCCCCGGGCAGCAGCAGTGGCGCGGCGCCGTGCCGCACCAGGACCCGGTCGGACGGCCCGGCCGGTAACAGCAGGACCGGGCCGCCGCCTGGTGACGTGGCCGCGCGCGTGGACCCGCCCACCGTGTCCGACCCGGGCCGGTCGGCGTCCGCGCTCGCCGCCGCCGCAGCCAGGATCGCCTCGCCGGTCGAGATGCCCGCGATCGGCAGGCCGAGCCCGTGGGCGAGGCCCTTGGCGGTGGCGATCCCGACACGAAGCCCGGTGAATGCGCCCGGCCCGGTCCCCACCACGATCCCGGTCAGGCGCGAGCGGCGCAGGTTCTGCTCGCCCAGGAACCGCGCGATCGACGGCAACAGCGTCTCGCCGTGGCGATAGCCGGCGGTCCAGGTGGTGAGCCCGTCGATCTCGCCGTCCGGCGATCCGCTCGCGATGATCACCCGGGTCGTGGCCGTGTCGATGGCCAGGATCGCCTGCCGCCGGCCGTCGTGGCTCATTCGATCGCCTCGAGGTACCGGCGGAGCCCCGGCGTGCCGGCCCGGACGGCGATCGTACGCGGGTCGTCGCCGGCCCCTTCGATCACGACGTCGAGCCGCTCGATGGGCAGTGCGTCGGCCAGGCGGTCGGGCCATTCGACCAGGGTGACGCCGAGGGCCTGGCGATCGTCGATCAGACCGCCGCCCAGCGCGTCGGCGGCACCCGACAGCCGGAAGAGATCGAGATGGAAGAGCGGCAGACGGCCGCTGTACTCGGCCATCAGGATGAAGCTCGGGGAGGTGATCGTGTCGATCACGCCGAGACCGGCTCCGAAGGCCTTGGCCAGGTGCGTCTTGCCGGCGCCGAGCTCACCCCACAGGCAGATGAGGTCGCCCGGTCGGGCAGCCGTCGCCAGCCTCCGGCCAAGGGCGGAGGTCGCGTCCGGGTCGGGGCAGACGAAACGGCGTTCGAGCGGAGTCAAGGCAGGCATCACCTCCGAGCGTAGCCGAAGGCGGGACCGGCCGCCGGGTCGTGGCCGGCCAACCGTCCCGGCCAATCGGCCCGCGGCTCAGACGAAGCGCTCCAGGTCCCCCAGCGGCACCGCCGCCACGGAGCCGTCCGGAAAGCGGACCAGGCCCGCCTCCAGGTGCACCCCGCCGGCGAACCGGCGCGGGCCGATCGCCTCGACGAAGCGCCCCTCGCGACCACCAAGCGATCCGCCCCGGATCCGGACCAGGTCGGCGGGCGGCGCCGGGACCTGGAGGTTCGGCACGTCGAAGATGAGCATCGGCGGGTCGGCCACGATCGCGACCTCCTGTCCGACCAGGGCGGTCAGGACCGTCAGCACGCCCCCGGCCAACGGCCGGCGGACGGCACCCTCCAGGACAAGGACGGCGAACGGCGGCAACCGATGGAGCGCCGATCGCTGTCGGGCTTCGGATGCGAGATAGTCGCGTCGCTCCTTGCTCGACAGGCCGGTCACGATCACGCCGCGGACGCCCATCGCGCGAGCCCGCGTCAGGGTTTCCGCGTCCACCCGCGAGCCGACGACGAGGATCGTGCCGGCAGCACCGATGTCGAGCGATCCGGGCCGCAGCTCACCATCCGGCCCGGCCTGGAGACGGCCCCGAGTCGGACCGCCGAGAACGACGATGCCACGGATGCCCCGCCCGGCCGCCCGGACCGTGATGGCCGTCCCGGGGCGAACGTCGCGGACGATGCCCGCGAAGGGCACCTCGAGGGGGTCGGCGACGTCGCCGGTCGCCACCCGCCAGCGGCCGCGCCAGGTGAAGACGAACTCGCCGCCCGCCGCGCGGCCCTCGCGGGCGTCGGTCGGCGGGGTCCAGCGGCGACCCGGGCGGGGCGTGGCGGCCGCCGGGATCGACAGCTCGTCGAGCCTCGGGTCGCGCAGGCGCTGGGCGATCGGGGCGCCGACGACCACCGAATCGCCGGCCGCCACGAGCGGCCGATCCCCTGGAGCCAGCCGGAAGACGACGTCGACAGGGCCGCTGATGAGGGGCCGCGCCGGGACCAGTCGGAGATCCAGTCCGCTGTCGCTCATGGCTCGCCGGGCGCCCACACGGCCGCCTGCCAGGTCTCCAGCAGCTCCGCGCGCAGATCGGCTCGATCCGGCAGCCGGAGCGGGACGTCGCGCAGGTCGACGAGCAGCCCGCCGAGCCCGCCGGTCACGTCGACCGCGAAGCGGCGGCCGCGGCCCCCGAACCGGACCGTGTCATGGAAGCGCAGCTCGGCGGTGGCCGCCGCGCCCGGTGGAAGGTCGACGACCGACAGCCCGCCCGGCCGCAGCTCCAGGTCGCGAGTACCCGCCGGGCCGTGGAGGTGAAGCGCGCCGACACTTCGACCAGGTCGCAGACCGGCCGGCGTGACGACCGAGCCGAGCGGGGCGAGCAGGTCGTCGGCCAGGTCGGCCAGCACCTGGCGCCGCTCGGCGGGATCGGCGATGGCCCCGAGCGGCGCCAGCAGCCGGGCGTGATCGAGCGCGTACTGGCTTGCACCCGACCGGCGGAGCACGTCCACGAGGGCGAGCACCACGGACGGCCCCGGCGCAACGGACCAGACGCCGCCGCTGGCGACGACGAGGTCCGCCGTTGGCCTGTCGAACCAGTCGGGCGTCCAGTCGGCCAGGCAGACGAGGGCCGAGCGCGCAGCCGCCAGGCGCAGTTCGATGCCCTCGCCGGCGGTATCCGACCAGGGCGCGATGCGCAGCTCGCGCAGCCGATCGCGCAGGCGATGCCGATCGCCAGCGTGGCTGGACCAGGTGGCCACCCGATCGACGACCGCATCGTCCGGGTCGGCCGGCGCCAGCCCGGCCGCGGGAACCACCGCCAGGTCCACGCCCGAGCCGCCGTTGCCGACGGCCGGCCAGGCGCCGACCCGGGCTCCGCCATCGAAGCCGATCTCGACCACGTCCACGCGCCGGTCGAGGATCTCGGCAAGGCTGAGGGCGACCGATCCGAGGGCACGACGCGAGTCGTCCGAGGCCAACGCCAGGTCGAGGAGCGCCTCGCGCAGTCCGGAGCCGGCGTCGCCGGCCGCGGCGGCCGCAGCCAGGACGACCGGCGACGGCCGCGACGAGACGTCACCGAAGACCCCCAACTGCTGGCCCATCCCGCCGGCCAGCACGACCGTCAGCTCCGGCCGTCGCTCGGCGGCAGCGGCCAGCAGCGCACCCAGCTCACCGAGCGCGCGGCGCTCGTCGGCGACCGGCGGGTCGCCCGCCCCGGCCAGGATGCCGTCGACCGAAGCGTCCAGGAGCATCGTCGACATCGCCAGTGGGTCGGTCGTCTCGGGGCTGGCGGCCACCGTCCGGAAGCCGCTCCGCGAGGCAGCGGCCACGAGCGGCTCCAAGGCGCGCTCGGACCCCGCGATCACCGCCAGGCGGCGGGCGGGCCGGCTGGCCACGTCCACCCGCGGCAGGTCGGACGGCTGGGCGCCGACCAGCCCGAGCGACGCCGCAAGATCCGGATCGGCCTCCCGGACCCGGTCGAGCAGGACGGTCGCCACCGCCTCGGGATCGGCCCCCGCCGGCAGCGCAAGGGAGCCGATGAGGCGCCAGCGTCCGGCGACGCGACCGATGAGTGCGGCGGCGATCGTGGCCGCGCCGGCGTCCTGGGTCAGAAACGCTCGAGGCTCGCTCGTCACGCGGTCATGCTAGCTGTCACTTGCCAGGCAACCCCTATCGCCCTCGCCATACGCTCGCCGCTGGGCGAGTGCAGCCGAAGGCGCCCGCGAGCACCGGAGCGAGCGCACTGAAGGTGCGTGAGCGAGGCGCACAGCGTGCAACGAACGGATGCGCCGCCCAGCGGCGAGCGCCTCAGGCGTCCCAGGTGACCTCGTCGTCGTCGACCTCTTCGAGCCGGGCGATCAACAGCTCGATGCCCGTGTCGTCGGCCAGGATCTCGCTGGCCGAGGCAAGCTCGCCGCCGAAGACGCCGCGGAGCACCGGATCGAAAAAGAGCATGGCGTTCGCACCGAGCGCGCGATACGGTCGGCTGGCCTCGAGGAAGTGGACGGCCGGGCCGGCCATGCCGAGCAGCTCGATCTCGCGGGCTACCTGCTCGACCAGCTCATCGCGCTGCTCCTCGGACGGTCCGAGCGATCCGGTCACGATGCGCTCCTTCCGTGGGCGCCGGACATCGCCGGCACGTCCGCCAGTGCCTCGGCGAAGGCGGCATAGGCTGCCGCCCCGCGAAGCGCGAAGATGACGTGGACGATCGACGGGCTCGACGGCAGCTCGTCGCGAACGGTCGCCACCGTGATCCGGGCGCCCTCGTCGAGCGGGAACCCGCCCACGCCCGAACCGAGCGCCGGGAAGGCGATGCTGGTGACGCCCGCCTCACGGGCCCGGGCCATCGCGCTACGTACCGCCGATTCGATCGTGGCCGCGCTGGTCCGCCGGTCGCGATCGAGCGAGACCGCGTGGATCACGATCCGCGCCGCCAGTGTGCCGGCCGGCGTGATGACGGCCCCACCCATGGGAGCGGGAGCCTGGCGGACCGCGGCGAACTCGATCGCATCGCCGCCGGCACGCTTGAGCGCACCGCCGACCCCGGTCGCCATCCACAGCGTGGTGTTGGCGGCGTTGACGATCGCATCGACCTCGAGGTCGCAGATATCGCCGTTCCAGAGCTCGATTTGCGCCACTACGTTCTCCGCTCCGTGAGCGTCCGCAGACCGACCGGTCCGGCCGAGGCATGGTACACCCGGGGTAGCCGGCGAGCCATCCCGGTGACGACTTCCCAGCTGTTCGTGGTGCGTTCCTGCGCCAGCTCCGCAGCGCTGATTCGCTCGTCGCCATCGCGCCCGAGCAGGACGAACTCATCGCCGACGCTGACCGGCGGACCGGGCACGTCGGTGACGTCCGCCATCACCGCGTCCATCGCCACGTTGCCGACGAGCGGGACCCGGTGGCCGCGGACGATCGCCGCCGCCCGGTTCGACAGTTGCCGCGACCAGCCGTCGCCGTAGCCGAGCGGCAGCGTCGCGATCCGGCTCGGCCGCGAGGTCCGGAAGGTGGGTCCGTAGCTGATCCCCCAGCCGGCCGGCAGCTCGGCGACCCGGACGGGTCGGGCGATGAGCGACATGACCGGACGGAGGCTGTCCGAGATGGCGCTCGCGATCCCCGCCCCCGCGAGCTCGTCCGGGGCGAGGCCGTAGACGGCCAGCCCTGGACGGACGCCGTCGTAGGCAGCCACGCCATCGACGAGGAGGGCCGCGCTCGCGGCGGCGTGACGCGGCGGCAGGTCGATCCCGGCCGCGACGATGGCTTCCACGACCGCCTCGAACCGGTCGACCTGGACGGACGTGCCCTCCGGATCCTCGATCGCCTGGAGGTGGGTCCAGAGGCCACGGAGCCGGCAGCCCGGCGCCGCCGCGATCCGGCTGGCGGCATCGACCGCGCCGGTATCGGCAAACCCGCCGCGGCCCAGGCCCGTCTCGATCTCCAGCTCCACGTCGAGCGGATGGCTCGGCGTGAGGGTGGTCGCCGCAGCCTCGAGCAACTCCCGGAGGAGGACCGGATCGCCGGCCGTCACCGCGATCCGGCTGCGAGCCGCCTCGGCTGCCCAGGCGGCGGGCGCGGGATAGAGGACCAGGAGCGGCTGCTCGACGCCGCCGGCTCGAAGTTCCAGGGCCTCGTCCATCGTGGCGACGCAGAATCCGTCGGCACCGGCACCCTCGAGCGCCCGGGCGACCGGCACGGCGCCGTGGCCGTAGGCGTCGGCCTTGACCACGGGACGCACCGGCACGCCGGCGCCGGCCAGCCGGCCCAGCAGGTGGAGGTTCGCCGCCAGCGCGTCGAGGTCGATCTCAAGCCAGGCCGTTCGCGGTAGCGGCGGCAGCCCCGCGGCGGCCAGGCGGGCTTCGATCGGCAGCCGTGTCGCAGAGGGCGCCAGCGGCGCGTCGCTGGCGCTCAGCTTGGGTCGCCCTCGGGACGAACGGGCTCGCTCGGGGCCTCCCGAGCGGCAAATCCAAGTCGCTTGCCGCTCGACTTGCGCTCCGCGAGTGCTGCCAGGCGTTTCCGGGCGATGGCGAGCCCGTCGGGCAGGTCGGACGCGAGCAGCCCGGCGTCGCCCAGTCGCTCGCGAACCGACTCGCCGGCGACACCGTGCAGGTAGACGCCCAGCCGGGCGGCCGCGAACGGGGTCAGGCCCTGTGCGAGCAACGAACCGATCGTGCCGGCCAGCACGTCGCCGGTGCCGCCCGAGGCGAGGGCCGGGTTCTCGAACGGGGCGATGGCGACCGTCCCGTCCGGGTCGGCGATGACCGTCCGTGCGCCCTTGAGGACCACGACCGAGCTCCAGGCGGCCGCCGCGTCACGAGCGGCCGCGACGCGTGCCGTGTCGCTCGTCGAGATGTCGCCGTCGTCGGCATCGGGGTGGCCGCTGCCGGCGCGCAGCCTGGCGAACTCGCCCGGATGCGGCGTCAGGACCGCGGGCCGTCGGTCGCCCTCCCACCAGCCGTCCATCGTGGCCATCGATCGGAGAGCCTCAGCATCGAGGACGATCGGCGCGGGATCGGCCTCGCCGGAGGCGCGGATGAGCAGCCGGACGAGCTCGGCCGTGGCGAGGCCCGGCCGGAGGCCCGGGCCCACCACCATCGCATCGTGTTCATGGTCCAGGATCTGGGCCAGGGCGGGCTCGGGGTCGACCTCTTCGACGTCGTCTTCCGGGAGACCCATGGTGGTGGCCTCGACGACCTTGGCGGCGAACAGCGGCTGGAGCGATTCGGGCACCGCCAGAGTGACCAGCCCTGCGCCCGCGCGGCCGGCGGCCCGGCAGACGAGCAGCGCCGCCCCGGCGTAGTCGAGCGAGCCGGCGATCACCAGGACCTTGCCGAACGTGCCCTTGTGGCCCCGCTTCGGTCGTTCCGGGAGGAGCGCGGCGACCCCGTCATCATCGAGCTTGACGGCATCCGCCGGGAATGGTTCTTCGTCGGACGCGGGCAGTCTGCCGGCCACCTCGTCGCGCCATCCGAAGCCGACCGGTCGACGCTCAGCCATCGGATCCGCCATCCGAGCGGGCCGCGGCGTCCGCGGTCCGGAGTCGCTCGAGCCTGGCCAGGATCCGCCGTTCACGCTCGTCCAGCCGGCCCTCGATGTCGAGCGGGAAGAGGTAGCGGCCGCCGGCCGTCCGGATCCCGAAGGCGATGGCCACCGCATAGTCCGATTCGTGGGTGATCGAGATGGCGATCCGGCTCATCCCGAGCTGGTCGGCGCGTGACGCGGCCCGACCGTGCAGGCGGATGGCCGGCTGGCCGGTCGGCAGGCGCTCAACCTCGATGTCCCGCCAGCCGATTCCGCGAACACCAAGCCCCAGGACCTTGGAGACCGCCTCCTTGGCCGCCCAGCGACCGGCCATCGTCTCGGGACGGTCGCGGACGTACCGGCGCTCGGCGTCGGTCAGGACCCGGCGCAAGAAGCGCGGGCCGAATCGTTCCAGGGCGGCGCGGATCCGGGCGACCTTGATGATGTCGATGCCGAGCTCGGTCGTTCCTTCCGGGACGAACCCCGGCGGTGTCGAGATCTCTTCAGCCGGGTCGGCCGCAGCCATGGCTCGCTACTCGACCGTGACCGACTTGGCGAGATTCCGCGGCTGGTCGACGTCGGTGCCGCGGGCCACCGCGACGTGGTAGGCGAAGAGCTGGAGCGGGATGATCGCCAGGACCGGGCTGAGCAGCTCGTGCGTGTCCGGCACCCAGCAGATGTCGTCGGCGTACTGCTCGATCGCGGCGTCGCCCTCGGTCGCCACGGCGATCACCCGGGCGTCGCGGGCTCGTCCCTCCATGACGTTGCTGATCAGCTTGTCGTAGACGGCCGAGCGGGTCGCCACGGCGACCAGCGGACATTCGGCGTCGAGCAGGGAGATCGGGCCGTGCTTCAGCTCCCCCGCCGCGTATCCCTCGGCATGGACGTAGCTGATTTCCTTGAGCTTCAGGGCGCCCTCGAGGGCGGCCGGGTAGGAGGCGCCGCGACCGACGAACATGAAGCCGCGGGAGTTGACGTAGCGGCGGGCCAGGCCGGCCGAGGTGCCCGACGCCCGCTCCAGCGCGCGAGCGGCCGCCGCCGGGAGCGCGCGCAGGGCGACCCCCAGGGCCAGCTCCTCGGCGTCGGGCAGCGTGCCGCGCGTCTTGGCGATCGCCGCGGCCAGGATCACGAGCGTGGTCACCTGGGTGACGAATGTCTTCGAGGCCGCCACGGCGATCTCGGGCCCCGCGTGGAGGAACAGGACCGCGTCGGCCTCACGGGTGATCGCCGAGCCGACGGTGTTGGTGACCGCGATGACCGGGCAGCCGCGCTCGCGAGCGAGGCGGGTCGGTGCGATGGTGTCGGCCGTCTCGCCCGATTGGGTGACCGCGATGACGAGCGTGGATTCGTCGAGCGGCGGCGGGCTGTAGCGGAACTCGGAGCCGACGTTCGCGCGGGCCGGCAACCCCGTCCACGCCTGGATGGCCTGTGCCGCGACGAGCGACGCGTAATGGGCGCTGCCGCACGCGATCAGCTCGATCCGGTTCACGGTCCGAAGGGTCGCCTCGAGGCCGGCCAGCTCCTCGACCTGGATGCGGCCATGGCGGGTCACCCGTCCCGCGATCGACTGGCTCAGCGCTTCTGGCTGTTCGTGGATCTCCTTGAGCATGAAATGCTCGTAGCCACCCTTCTCGGCTGCCTCGGGCGACCAGTCGATGGTGCTGACCGCTCGTTCGCGGAGGGCACCGTGGACGTCCGTGATCGTCACGCCCCACGGACGCAGGTCGGCGACGTCGCCCTCCTCGAGGAAGATGACCTGGTCGGTGTGGGCCAGAATGGCGGCGACGTCCGAGGCCAGGAAGCTCTCGCCGTCGCCCAGCCCCACCACGAGCGGCACGTCCTTGCGAGCGCCGACCAGCCGATCGCCCTCGCCTCGATGCATCACGACGATGGCGTAGGCGCCGTCCAGCCGGCGAAGGGCGTCGCGGACGGCATCGCCCAGGTCGCCCTGGTAGGCCTCCTCGACGAGGTGCGCGATCGCCTCCGTGTCGGTCTCGGAGAGGAGCGTATGGCCGCGCGCCTCGAGCCCGTCGCGAAGCTCGCGGAAGTTCTCGATGATCCCGTTGTGGATGACAGTGATGTCGCCGGTGCAGTCCTGGTGGGGATGGGCGTTCAGGTCGTTCGGCCGCCCGTGGGTCGCCCAGCGGGTATGCGCCAGGCCGATCGCGGCGTGTGGAGTCCGGTCGGCAATGGCGGTCTGGAGGTTGACCAGCTTCCCGGCGCGCTTCTCGACGAAGAGGTCACCGGCATCGTCGACGAGGGCGATCCCGGCCGAATCGTAGCCGCGGTACTCGAGGCGCTTGAGGCCTTCGATGAGGATGGGGCCCGCTTCACGCGGACCGGTGTAGCCGACGATGCCGCACATCCGGGTCAGGCCCTCCGCTCATGCCCGCCGGCTTCGCTCGACGGGGCGTGATGACGCCACTGGATGGGCACCGGCGTCAGTTTAGTCGCTCTCCGGCAAGGGCAGCCAGACGATCGGCCAGCTCCGTGACCAGCGCTTCGTCCGGGCCTTCCACCATCACCCGCAGGGCGGGCTCTGTCCCCGACGGCCGGACCAGCACCCGGCCACGGCCGCCGAGGCGGGCGGTGGCGTCGGCGATGGCCCGCTGGAGCGTCGGGTCGCCCTCCCATTGGTCCTTGTGACGGGCCTTCACCGCCCGTTGTTGCTGCGGCAGCATGGGGATGGCGGCAGCCAGCTCGGCCAGGCTGGCTCCGCGGCGGCACATCACCCGCAGGACCTCCAGCGCGGTCACGATCCCGTCGCCGGACGTCGTGTGCTCGAGCACGATCACGTGGCCGCTCTTCTCGCCACCCAGGCCGGCGCCCGTGACCTGCATCCCTTCGAGGATGTACTTGTCGCCGACCGGCGTCCGCACGATCTGCCCGCCGGCGGCCTCGACCGCCGCCTGGAGGCCGCCATTGGAGAGGACCGACACGACGAGCGCGCCACCGGGCAGCTGCCCGCGTTCCAGGCGGTCCAGGGCGAGGATGCCCAGGACCTGGTCCCCGTCGACCACGCGTCCCGCGGCGTCGACCGCGATCAGGCGGTCCGCATCGCCATCGAGCGCGAACCCGACGTCGGCACCGGTGGCGACGACTGCCTCGGCCAGCGATGCCGGGGCGGTGGCTCCGGCCCGGACGTTGATGTTGACGCCGTCGGGGTCGCAATGGATGGTGGTGACCGTCGCACCGGTCGCGGCCAGGATCTCCGGACCGACCAGGCAGCCGGAGCCGTTGGCCCCGTCCAGGACGAGGCGGACGCCGGACGCGGGGACGCTGGAGGCGAGGCCCAGCCGATGACGGCGGTATTCGTCCAGCCGAGCGTGGGCGTCGATCATCCGACCGATCTCGTCGTTCCCCGGCCCACCGAGCTCCTCGCTCCGCCAGATCAGCTGCTCGAGCTCGTCCTCGACCGCATCGTCGAGCTTGAGACCGTGGCTGTCGAGCACCTTGAGGCCGTTGTCGTCGGCCGGGTTGTGCGACGCGGAGACCATGATCCCGGCCGTGAACTCGCCCTGCCCCGCGAGATACGCGAGGGCCGGCGTCGGGACCACGCCCACGACGTGGACGTCCGCGCCGAGACTGGTCGCACCGGCGGCGATGGCCGACACGAACATGTCGCCCGATCGGCGGGTGTCCTGCCCGACCACGATCGAGCCGCCCCTCCCCACGAGGCGGTGGGCGACGGCTCGTCCCAGGGCGTAGGCCGTGGTCGGCTTCAGATCGACGTTGGCGACACCGCGGATCCCGTCGGTGCCGAACAGGCGGGCCATGGACGGGCTCAGCCGCCGGCCGCCGACGGCGTCGGGCCGGGGGAGGCCGACGACGTGGCTGTGCCGGTGATGGTGACGCTGACCGTGGCGGGGTTGGCGGCGACCAGCGTGGGCCCCGTCGGCAGATCGATGCTGACGGGGACATCGACGGTGCCCGGGCCCAGCCCGGTCACGTCGAGATCGACCACGAGCGCCGATCCGGTGAGGCGATCGAGATCGGCGGTCGACCCGCCGATCGTCACGATCACCCGATCGGTCGAGAAGCCGTAGGACAGGTCGCGTCGCGTGCCGACCAGCCGGAGCCCGGCGCTGAACGTCCGCGTCTCGGTGACCTGGCGGACCTTGATCGTGACGCGAATCGAGTTGTCGCCGACGGCCACGATGCCGGTGGGCAGGGCCAGCGTCGTCTCCACCGTCATGTTGGCGGACACCCCGGTCATCGGGATCGCGCTCGTCTCGACGCTGACCAGTTTTGCCAGCTGATCGGCGTCGCCTTCGACCAGGACGATCTGTGGATCGACCGTCACGCTGGCGACCTCGAAGCCGGCCGCCGGCACCCCGCTCAGGATCGGATTGACCGGGAGCGAGCGGGTCTGGCGATTGGAGAAGACCGGGATGGTCACCCTGGCCGTCGACGGCGTGACGTCGACGGTCCTGACCGCATTGCCGAGCCCATCGACCGGCACCAGCTGGACGTCCTGGTCGACGTCGATGCCGGACGGCTCGATCTGGACGTCGGCCCGGACAGCGACCACCTGGCGAACGTTCGACTGCGGACCCGAGACGGTGACAGTCGACGGCTCGACCGTCGTATCGCCGAGGTCGAGGCCAGCCGGCACCGCCCCGCGCTCGACCTGGACGGGAACGGTCTTGTGGTCGAGCGGGTCGAGCTGGACGCTCATGAACTGGGGCTCGTAGCCGAGGACGTTGATCCGCGAGTCCGGCGAGGTGACCTCGATCCGGACGCTCACCACCCCCGCCTGCGGGTCGACGCCGGCGAGGTTCACCGTCGCCACGAACGAGCTGGTCGTGACCGGGACCCCGGCCGGGGCGAAGTACCGAATCAGGGTCACCGGGTCCAGTGCCGTGAGGCGCACCGTGTCGGCCGGCTGGCCCTCAGCCGTGACCGGAATGACCCCGTTGAAGGTCTGTGTGCTCTCCGAGAGGACCAGGCCGCCGTACATCAGGGTGGCCAGGCCGATCGCGGCGAGCTTGAGCGGCCAGTTGTGGACGACCCGGGCGAGGAATCGCCTCACGGCGAGACCCGGGCGGCCGACGAGCGAGCGGCCTCGTCATCGTCGGCGGGCGTCGCCGCCCCACCGCCAGTCCCATCCGAGCCGGCCGAGGCGGAGCCCGACGGCGAGCCCGGACCGCCCGGCGCACCTGGTCTCGTCGGGGAGGTGCCGGTAAATCGCGCGCGACCCACCCATCGGCTCATGTCGGCCAGGCGTCGAGAACCGATCGCCGCGGCCGCCCGGCCCTCGCTCGCCGCTCGCAGGCCGAGGGCGCCGCGCCGGCCGACCGCCGGGTCGAGCAGTCCGCGGATCGCGCGCATGAGGCCGACCTCGGTGAGGTTGCGGACGATCCGGGCCCGCTCCACCAGGCTGATCTGGCCATTTTCCTCGGAGACCACGATCACGACCGCGTCCGTCTGCTCGGTGATCCCCAGGGCCGCGCGATGGCGCGTCCCGAATCGCTCCGTGTAGATCGACGTTTCCGCCAGCGGTAGCAGCGCACCAGCCGCCACGATCCGGTCCTCGCGGATGATCACCGCCCCGTCGTGGAGCGCCGAGCGGGGCATGAAGATCGTGTTGAGCAGATCGGCCGAGACGTCGCCGTGGATCATCACGCCGGTCTCGGCGACCTCCTCCAGGCCGGTCTCGCGCTCGAGCACGATCAGCGCGCCGTGGCCCTCGGCCGACAGCTCCGCCGCGGCCCGTGCCACCTCGGTCGCGACCAGCTCGGCGGTTCGCGATTCGGCCGGCGAGAGGAGCCAGCCGAGCGAGCCAACCCGGCCGATCCGTTCCAGGGCGCGCCGGAGCTCGGGCTGGAAGATCACCACGAGGGCGAACAGGCCGACGACGGCGCCGGCCTGCAGGATCTGGGTCAGCAGTCGAAGGCCGAATGCGACGGCCAGGCCGTAGACCACGAACAGGACGCTGACGCCGATGACCAGGCGGACGGCGCGGGTCCCGCGGATCAGGCTGAACAGCCAGTAGATGAGGAGCGCCGTGATCCCGATGTCGACGATCGTCGGCAGGCTGACGCCTTCGAGGATCGATCCAAGGAGCTGCGGCATCGTCAACCGAGTGTAGCATCGCCCCTCTTCCGCTCGGGATCGGCGTCCCGGCTCGGCCGCGGCGCGCGGCCGGCGACCGGGCTCAGGCGCAGATGGCGGTCAGGCGGGGTTCGTCGGCGAAGCGGGTCGCCACCAGGGCGCACAACCTGGCCCGCGCGGCGCTGTCGCCGGTCAGCTCGACCAGCCGGCCGAGCAGCACGAGCTTGTCCGCGGACAGGGTCCGCCAACCGCGATCCAGGTAGAGCTCGGCCAGGGCCAGGTGGATTTCCGGATCGGCCGGGGCGATCGCCAGCGCTTCATAGCAGGCATCGATCGCCGCATGCAGCTGGCCGAGCGAGCGGTGGCCGCCGACCGCCAGGACCGCGGTGCGCCGTGTTTCGTCGAGGTCCCCGGCGTCGATCGCCGCTTCGACGGCGAGCGTCAACGCCCCCGGGTCCGGCGGCGGTGGCGGTGGTTCTGCTGGCTCGGCTTCGACGTCCGGTTGGCCGGCGCTCGCATCGGCATCGGGAGCCAGCGCGGGTCCGGGCGCGATCGTCGGGTCCACCTCCAGCACGCTCAGGGCGCGGGCGAGCGCATCGGCCGCTGCCGGGTCGCCGGACGCCTGGCGGAGGCGGGCGACCAGGGCCCCAAACCCCTTGCGACGGCCACGCGATTCGGCCAGCTCCAGGGCGCGCCGGGCGGCGTCGCAGGCATCCGCCAGACGACCCTGGCCCTCGAGGACGGCGGCGAGCCGGTCGAGCGTCGCTGCCGCATCGGCGCGACGGCCGATCCCGGCCTGGACGTCGGCTCGCCCGCGCAGGGCGGCCTCGTCGCCTGGCGATCGCGCCAGCGCCGCTGCGTAGGCGGCGAGCGATTCGTCGGGACGCCCCAGGCGAGCCAGTACGTCGCCGAGGCCGACGTACGGCAAGGCGCGATCCGGCGCCATCCGCGAGGCTTCGCGGTAGGCCGTGATCGCCGTCTCGAGCCGGCCGCGCAGGGCGGCCAGGTGACCGCGCCGGAGCGCATCCTTGTAGCCCTCGTACAGCGTCCCGCTCACGTCCGGCTCATGCCTCGCCGATGTCCCCAAGCACCTCGACCAGCAAACCCTTCTGGACGTGCAGCCGATTCTCCGACTGCTCCCAGATCAGGCTACGCGGCCCGTCCATCACGGCCGAGGTGATCTCCTCGCCACGGTGGGCCGGCAGGCAATGCATGGCCACCACGTCCGGCCCGGCGGCGTCGAGCAGCGCATCGTCGACCCCGTATCCGGCAAACGCATCGCGACGCTCCTCGGTCTCGGCCTCCTGCCCCATCGAGGTCCAGGCGTCCGTGTAGACGACGGCCGCTCCCCGCACCGCCTCATGGGGATCATGGCCGAATGACAGCCGCGCTCCCGTCTCGGCGGCCAGCTCGCGCGCCCGCGCCACGATCCGGTCGTTCGGTGCGTAGCCGGGTGGGTGGGCCAGCCGCATCTCCATGCCGAACGCCGCGCCGAGCAGGGCCAGCGAGTGGTAGACGTTGTTGCCGTCGCCGACGAACGCCAGCACGAGGCCGTCGAGCCGGCCAAAGCGCTCCCGGATGGTGAACAGGTCGGCCAGCGCCTGGCAGGGATGCTCGCGCAGGGTCAGGCCGTTGATGACCGGGATGTCCGCGTGCGCCGCGAGCTCGAGGGCGACCTCGTGCGGGCCGGTCCGGACCACGATCGCGTCCACGACCCGCTCGAGGTTGCGCGCGACGTCCCGAACGCTCTCGCGCGCGCCCAGCACGGCGTCGTGTGTCAGGTAGACGGCGTGGCCGCCGAGCTGGGCCATCCCGGCCTCGAAGGTCACCCGGGTGCGCAGGCTCGGCTTCTGGAAGAGCATCGCCAGCGTTCGCCCCGGCAGGCGCGGGACCGCATGGCGGCGGGCGGCGCGGAACTCCGACTTGAGCTCGGCAGCGGTCTCGTAGATGCGCTCGACCTCGGCCGCCGACAGGTCGGCGACGCTCAGCAGATCACGCCCGACCAAGGAAGACGTCGACGCGCTCATCCGACAACTCTACAGTCGAGCGGACCGGGAACGCGAACTGCCTCGCGGCCGCGCCGGCGGTTCAGGCCAAGGCGCCGGCGAGCAAGAGAGCGAGCGCACTCCGAAGTGCGTGAGCGAAGCGGCGGAGCCGGCAACGCGGGCCTGGGCCGCCCGGGAGGCCGCCGAATTCAGCGCTTCGTGTACTGCGGCGCCTTGCGTGCCCGCTTCAGGCCGTACTTCTTGCGTTCCTTCATCCGGGGGTCGCGGGTCAGGAGCCCGGCCTGGCGGAGCGGAAGCCGGTGGCCCTCGGGATCGATCTCGAGCAGTGCGCGGGCGATGCCGTGGCGGATCGCGCCCGCCTGCCCGGTCACGCCGCCGCCCTCGACCTTGATCATCGCGTTGAAGCGGCCCTCCGTCCCGGTCACCCGGAACGGGAGGCGGACCTCACCCTCGTTGATGGCGTTACCGAAGTGCTCCTCGAGCGACCGGCCGTTGACCACGATCTCGCCTTCGCCCGGCAGGAGCCGAACGCGGGCGATGGCCGTCTTGCGGCGACCGGTCCCGGAGTAGAACGCAGGAATCGTCATGCTTGGTGGGCTCCTCGTCAGGCGAGCGGCTCAGGCCGCTGGGCCTGATGCGGATGATCCGACCCGGCGTAGATCTTCAGCTTGCGCAGCTGCTGGGTACCGAGTCGATTGTGCGGAAGCATGCCCTTGACAGCTCGCCGGATGACCTCTTCGGGCCGCCGCGAGAGCAGGTGGCCGAGTGTCTCCTGCTTGAAGCCCTGCGGGAAGCCGCTGTGCCGGCTGTAGAGCTTGCTCTCGAGCTTGTTGCTGGTTACGGCGATCTTGGCCGCGTTGAGCACGACCACGTGGTCGCCCGAGTCCAGGTTCGGCTGATAGGTGGGCTTGTGCTTGCCCTCGAGGACGCGCGCGATTCGCGAGGCGAGGCGGCCGAGCGTCTCGTCCGTCGCGTCCACGACGTACCAGCGTCGCTCGATCTCGCTCTCCCGGACCGAATAGGTCTTCGCGTTCATCGTTCCTCGCGTTCTCCGTTCCATTCGCCCGGCCGTCGCCCGAGGGCGACGCGCCTGAGGCAGAGCCCCTTGGCCGGAGCCGATGCCCCGGTGAGGCCCGGTCCCGAACCGGCGAGCGCCGCCCGGACCGCTGTCTCGTCCATCTTGCCGAGGCCGACCTCCAGGAGGACGGCCACCATCCGGCGGACCATTCCCCGCAGGAACGAGTCGGCCCGGACGTCGATCGTCACGAGCCGGCCCTCCCACCTGACCCGGACCATGCTCACGGTCCGGACCGGCGATCGGTCCGTTGCCCCGAAGGCGCTGAAGTCGTGCCGGCCGATGAAGGCCGATCCGACCCGCGCCATCGCGGCGGTGTCGAGCGGGGC
>Ga0153916_10000214_pt1 | contig 36566 bp, 36 predicted proteins | sample Opewatmetagenome_FD_109642 | JGI IMG/M metagenome (GOLD analysis project Ga0153916, IMG submission 109642) | Freshwater wetland microbial communities from Ohio, USA - Open water 3 Core 3 Depth 4 metaG | ecosystem: Environmental > Aquatic > Freshwater > Wetlands | place: USA: Ohio, Lake Erie...
CCGCTGCCAGTCGCAACATCTCCGACCAGTGCGGCAATTCCTTGCGGCTGCGCGCCAGATCGAAAATGGCCTGGGCGTAGGGTCGTGCAACGGTAGTTTTCTCTGCCATGGTTTCCGATCTTTATTAAATCTGCGCGACCAGATCCTTGAGCAGCTCGCCGTGGGTCTTGGCGTCGATCTCGCGGCCGAGGATACGCTGGGCGCCCGCCACCGCCACGCCGGCCACTTGGCTGCGCAGATGTTCCTTGGCGCGGTTTACCTCTTGATCGAGCTCGGCCTTGGCGGCCGCCAGGATGCGTTCGCCTTCGGCGCGGGCGTTATGCTTGGATTCCTCGACGATCTCGTTGCCGCGCTTTTCCGCCTGGGCGATGATCTCGGCGACTTGAGCCTTGGCGTCGCGCAGCAACTCTTTGGCCCGCTCTTCGGAACGCACCAACTCGTGCTTGCCTTTATCCGCGGCCGCCAAGCCGTCGGCGATGCGCTTTTGGCGATCCGCCATCATCTTGGTCACCGGGCCCCACAGCACCTTGTTGACGAACCAAATCAGCAGCACGAAGGCCACCATCTGGGCGAGAAGGGTCGCTGTAATATTCACGTTCAGTTCCTCGTTAGGTTACGACGTTTCCGAAAACGTCAGCCAACTTATCAACCGGCCACCGTGGTCAGCGCGGCCTTGAGGGCGCCGACGAAGGGATTGGCGAACAGGAACCACATGGCGAACGCGAGAATGATGAAGGGGAATGACTCCATCAAGCCGGCGAAGATGAACATATTGGTCATGAGGGCCGGGCGCATTTCCGGCTGGCGCGCGATCCCTTCCAGGGTCTTGGCGCAGATCAAGCCCCAACCTATGGCTGAGCCCAAACCGGCGGCGGCCAGGATTACGCCCACGCCCACGGCGGTGTATGCGTAAATCGTTGCGATCATTTCAGGTGTCATTGCATGTCTCCTTATAAATAAATCAAATATCAGCCATTACAAAAATCAGTGATCGTTGGTGTGGGCCATGGCCAAGTAGACAATGGTCAACACCATGAAGATAAACGCCTGCAAGGTAATCACCAGCAGGTGAAAGATCAGCCAGCCCAAATCCAGCACCGCCTGCAAGGGCAGCCAGAACGCGGCACCGGCCCCCACGGCCATGGTCCCGCCAATCAAGGCGATCAGCAGGAACACCAGCTCGCCGGCGAACAGGTTGCCGAAGAGACGCAGTCCCAGGCTGAGGGGCTTGGCCAGCTCTTCGATGAAGGTCATGACAATGTTGACCGGCACGAAGAACTTGCCGAAGGGGTGAAACAGGAACATCTTCAAATAGCCGACCGGACCCTTCACTTTGATGTTATAGAAGATGATCAGGCAGAACACCGTGAGCGACATCGCCATGGTGGTGTTGAGATCAGTGGTGGGCACCGCCTTGAAATGGGACATGCCGACGGCATTGGCGATCTGCGGCAACAAATCCACCGGGATCAGGTCCATAAAATTCATCAGCCACACCCACACGAAGATGGTCAGGGCCAAGGGCGCGATCAGGGGATTGTAGCCGGGGAAGGTGTCCTTCACCTGGCTGCCCACGAAGTCCAGGATGGATTCGACGAAATTCTGAAAACCGCCCGGCACGGCGGGATTGAGGCGCGCGCTTAAACGCCAGCTCACGAACACCAGCAGGACCGCCAGGGCATAGCTGACAAACATGGTGTCGAGGTGGAACGCCCAAAAGCCGGCGGCCTGATGGGTCACCGGATCGCAATCGCCCGCACACATATTGGTGAGGTGATGCTGAATATACTCTACGGAACCGCCACCCGAGGCGTGTTCTGATTCACTCAAGGTTATGCTCCCTCAATCCTTATGCTTCTTTAAGTCAGCGGCCCCGCCGCGCATTCGCAAGGTACGCGAGCTGTGCGCCGGCGAATCCCGCGATCATGGGCAAAAAGGCCAAGTTCAACCCCTTTAAACCTACCCCAAACAGCACCAAAACCAAGACAAAGCGTTGGACGGCGCCCACATACAAGATCAGCATGCTTCTTTTATGATCCTGGCCCGCCGCAACCGCCGCGCGGACGACGCCGCGGCCCAACAGAAAGGCAATGATCACACCGATCAAACCGCCATAGAAGGCCGAAAGCGCCTCCCCTTCTCCCTTGACCGCAAAAAAAGCCGCTGCGATCAACACGCCCGCGCCCAATTGCAGCGCAATGACTTTGCGGGTAGCGGCAATGATTTCGCGTGGGGCTGTATTCAAACTCAACCGAGCCGGCCGCTGAGCAGCTTATGGGCCTTGTGAATACCCCCCACAAAACCCAGGCCGCCGAGCAGCATCATAAATACCGGACGGGTATCCAACCACACATCCAGCCCATAGCCCAATGCGAATCCGGTTATGACCATCGCGGAGAGATGCGTTCCGACCCCGATCAGAATCATCCCGCTCCCTTTGGGCTTGTTCATGAGCTAAGGCCCCCCAACAGGCGCGGAAGTATAGCGCGAGCCCGCGCGCCGCCGCAACCGCCCCCGGCGCGGCGCGCAGTATAATGGAGGCCGCCTTAGAGGGTCAATGGAATGCGCCGGCGGGAAACGTCTCTATTACCTTTACCCATGACTCTTCACGCCTCACCCCTCGCTTTTCGGCACACCTCGCCTTATTTGCCTTCGGCAAGGGCCTTTTCAATGGCCGCCAGCGCTTGTTGCAAGGCGGCTCGTACGGCGCGGGCGTGGGCGCTGAAGCGGCCGTCGGCGCGCAGATCGAAGGTGATTTCATCTTCCTTGATCAGATAACCGATGCTCAGCATATTGGGACGCGGAGCGATAGGGCCGAAGGAAATAACGCCGAAGAAACCGGAGCCGTTGGCGGCCAACACATCTTGGCGCAGCAGCACCTGCAATCCTTTATCGAGATGCGATAACGCGGTGTGGCGCCAGGAGTATATCCCTGCCCCCTTTCGATTGGCGCTCCCCTCCTGCATGGCGTTGAGCGCCAACAGGTGGGCGACCAGGCCGCGCCCGTTCTTGGTGCGCAACACCAGGCCCTGATGAGCCTTCGCGGCGCGGCGGATCTGCGCCGCCGTGAGGTAGCGGTTGGCAGATGGGTCGCGCAGGGAACGCGCCGCCGCCAGCGATTCGTCGGTGACGGGCATGATGAAATCCATGCGCCCGCCCGCGAAGTGGCGGATCTGTACCGGCTCAAAGATATTTGGCGTCTGGCCGGTAACCTCGCCGACGGCGATCTGAATGGCCAGCTGCGCCACGGCGTCAGGGCTGATATCGAGCGCCTTGAAGCGGCGCGCACCGATATTCGGCGAGACCCATGTCTCTATGCCGCGCTGCTGCTGCGCCTCGGAGATATATTTTTTTGCCGCCCGTAAATGCTGCTTGAGCGACGCGGACAACGACCAGGCCGCCGCCCGGGTCCTGATGGCCGGCTGTTGCCGGCTCGCCTCGTCACCGGCCGCGGGCAACTTCAGGCTCTCGCGCTGCAAACGCGCAGCGAAGCCCAGCGCGACACTGCCATCCACTGCGGCGCGCTCGAAGCATAAGCCCGCCTTGCCATTTCCCATTACGATGATCTGCATGCTCTTGTCATAAAAACGGTTGTGGCTATTACCGTCGCGCAAGGTGACGGAGATTCCGCTCAGCGATCCGGGCGCGGCGGCGGTGTCCAGGCACACCACAAACAAGGCCTTTTCCAGGAGCGACAGCGTTTGTTGATTCTGGCCGTCCTTGAGCAGCTCACCGCGGCACTGCGCCCATTGATCGCGCGGCAAGGCGGAGAGCATCCCCGGCGCCATATCGTTGTCGTTTACAGCATCGGCGCTGCCGACGATATGGTCCAGGGCTTGCTGGATGGCGTGCAGCGAATTCGTGCCGCATTGCAGATCGACGGCCATGCAGTACACCTGGCCGTTGAGCAGTACCGCGACATGGTGGCTGCCGGCGATGGTCACCACTTCGTCGCTATGCCAGCGCGGACGGCGGTGGGTAGCGAAGCAACGGCGGTATTGATCCATCTCCAAAGGCATGTCGCCGGCCACGTCCGGCGCCAGGGCCTGCGCGCTGACGTGCTGATGCAGATTTAAGGCAGCCACGATCAAGCGGGTGGCGCGGCCGGTGAGCGATTCGGCGAGCGGATCGTCTTCCAGAAGCAAGACGTAGTTGTTGCAAAAGGGCAGACCGCCGCGACTGCTCAACCATAGATGGGTGAGCCCCGCGGCGAACCAGTTGGTCGGCTGCTCCCGCTTCAGGGCCAGCAGCCGTTTCTGCCGTTTTGCCTGCGAAGCGCCGCAGAGCTCGAAGATCAGCTTCGACTTGAGCCTTTGCAGGCCGTTCAGCACGGGAGAGACGCTGCTCATGCAGCCGTCGAGCGTGTCCGCCAAGGGCGGGACGGGTTGGCGGGGTAACTTGTGTATTGCGTGCGTCATGGCTATCGCTACTCCGGTAATGGGCGGCAGTGCGCCCAACTTAAGGCGAAGGGACGTGGAATACCGTGAACGGCTTCACATGAGATGATGCGGATTGTCAGATTGTGACGCAGTGCGTCCAAATGTGCCCTGGGCTGACTGCCCAAGAGGGCGGGGGCGACTGATTCATTTAGCGGGTTGATGGGCTGGCGATAGATATACCTCACAACAAAAATGGCGTCAGCCTCGCGTTTCTTTCACGCCTAACGCCTAACGCTTACCCCTCACAGCTCAATGGATGTGCGCCAAAATCCCTTCCAACTCATCCAGGCTGTTGTAGTGGATAACGAGCTTACCCTTGCCCTTGTTGCTGTGCAGCACCTGTAGCGCCGCACCCAGTTTTTCCGATAGCTCGTCCTGCAGGCGCCGGATATCCGGGTCCAGGCGGGCAGACGGCGCCTTGGCCGGGGTGTCGGAAGCATCGCTAGAAAGGCGTCGCGCCAAGCGTTCCGCCTCGCGCACCGACAGGCCCTTATCCGCCACCGTGCGCGCGGCGGCGCTTTGGGCGGGGCCCTTCAAGGCCAGCAATGCGCGGGCGTGCCCCATTTCCAACCCGCCTTGCTCCAGCATGCGCTTGACGTCGTCATTGAGCTCCAAGAGGCGCAGCAGATTGGACACCGCGGCCCGGGAGCGCCCCACCGCCTCCGCCACTTCCTGGTGGGTGAGCTGGAATTCTTTGATTAAGCGTTGCAGGGCATTGGCCTCTTCCATGGGGTTGAGGTCTTCACGCTGGATGTTTTCGATGAGCGCCATGGCCATGGCCGCCTGATCGGTGACGTCGCGTACCACGGCGGGGATTTCCTGCAAGCCTGCCAGCTGCGCCGCTCGCCAGCGCCGTTCGCCGGCAATAATCTCGAATTGTCCGATCCCGGCGGGTTTTACCACGATAGGCTGCACCACCCCCTGCGCACGAATGGAGTTGGCCAAGTCCTCGAGACTTTCCGGGTGCATGTCCACACGGGGCTGGTACTTGCCGCGCCGGATCAGGTCCACGGGCAGGTGCCGTAGCTCCCCTTCATTGGCCGTCGCCTTTTGCGCGGTGCCTGCCGGATCGATTCCTCCGAGCAGCGCATCCAGGCCGCGCCCCAATCCGCGTTTCTTTACGGTCATGATCACGAGCTCATTTAAGTGACGAGTTGCTCTTCAGCCTGCCCGGCCTCGACGACCGTCTTCTTTTCCGCCTCGGCCAGCTTCTGATCGGCACGCCGCAGAATTTCGCCGGCCAGCGCCAGATAGGCCTGGGCGCCGCGTGAGGCTTTATCATACAGCAATACCGGCAAGCCATGACTGGGCGCCTCCGCCAGACGCACGTTGCGGGGAATCACGGAGCGATAGACGCGATCGCCGAAATGCGCCACCAGCTGCGCGGAGACCTCGTTGGCCAGGTTATTGCGCGGGTCGAACATGGTGCGCAATATCCCCTCCACATGCAGGCCGGGATTGAGCGCACTGCGAATCCTGTCGATGGTCTTGATCAGCGCCGACAAGCCCTCAAGGGCGAAATATTCGCATTGCATGGGGATGAGCACCGCCTCCGCGGCCGCCAGGGCATTGAGGGTCAGCATGTTCAAGGAAGGCGGACAGTCGATCAGGATATAGTCATAGTCGTCGCGCACCGCCGACAAGGCGCGCTGGAGCCGTTGCTCACGTTGCGGCAATTCCCAGATAGCGATCTCCGCCCCCGTCAGGTCATCATTGGCCGGCAACAAGGTATAGCCGGCCTGCCCGGCCGGCACCACCACGGAGGAAATGTCACGCTCCTCCACCAGCACGTCGTAGAGAGACGCCTCCACCGTGCGCTTATCGACGCCGCTGCCCATGGTGGCATTGCCTTGCGGGTCGAGGTCGACCAGCAGCACGCGCCGCCTGGTCGCCGCCAGCGATGCTGCGAGGTTAACCGATGTGGTGGTTTTACCCACCCCGCCCTTTTGATTGGTAATGGCGATGATCTTAACCAAACCCGTATACCCCCCCCTCTTAACAACAGCGGTGTAATCTAAATGAATTATACGGCAGTCCAAGTATAGCGGGCAGCATATTGTGCTCAAGGCATTTCGCATCACCCTACATTACGATTTGGCGTCGCCGTAATTCGGTTTGAACTTCTTTCCGAAATCCGGGTCTCAGATTACGAGAGCAGGATTTGTCATCGCATACTAGGCGCCTTGGTAAATCCTTAATGTTTTCAGTTTTGTTTAAGGTCGTCTGCGTAGGCTTTTAACCATGAAGCGGGCAGGCAACCGTAACAGCCGTAGCTGCGGACGTTGTGTGCTTTCTTCATAATTTCCCCCTCTTGAGGCAGAAGCCCCCCTTCTGCCTTCTTTTTTTGTGGGGCTATAACCGCGTCAAGAATCAAACCGCTCTAGACACACCAAGTGTCGCTCTTCGTCCAGACCGGGCACGGAGAGGCGCGCCACCCCCCTTAATTGAAACCCCTGCGGCATGGCCGTCAACTCATCCTGAGGATTCCGGCCCTTCATGGCGAGCAACGCCCCGCCGGGCCGGCACAATGATCCCGCCACAGCAATAAACTCAGCAATGCTGCCGAAGGCGCGCGAGATCACGGTATCGAATAATCCCTCGGGACGATAACTCTCCGCCCGCTGCGTCGTCACTGTAACGTTGCCGAGGCGCAGCTCGCTGATCGCCTGGACCACGAAGCGGGTCTTCTTCGCCACGCTGTCAAGCAGCACAAATTGCAGGTCGGGGAGCGCAACGGCCAGCGGTATGCCGGGCAACCCCGCCCCGGTGCCGACATCGAGCACGCGCGGTCCTTTTATATAAGGGATAACCGCCAAACTGTCGAGGAGGTGGCGGATGACCATCTCGCCGGGATCGCGCACCGCGGTAAGGTTATAGGCCTGGCTCCACTTGATGAGCAGCTGCAAGTAACCGAGGAGCCTGGTGCATTGCTCGGGAGTAAGCGACAGCTTCAGCGCCGCAATGCCTTGCGCCAACTGTTCTGCAAGCAGCTCCTGACGAGCCGTCATTGATCGTCATCCCGAGCGCCGCAACGTTTAAGAACGTCAGGCGAATTTACGGGCTTGACCGGCACGCTTTTTCAAATGCACTAATAATAAGGAGATTGCCGCCGGGGTTACGCCGGGGATACGCGCGGCTTGCCCTAAGGTGGCGGGACGGATGCGCGCGAGCTTCTCACCCACCTCGGTGGACAATCCGCGCACCTGGAGATAATCGAAATCCTGCGGCACACAGGTTTCTTCGTGACGGCGATGACGCTCGATCTCGTCATGCTGACGATCGATGTAGCCGGCATAGCGCGCCTGTATCTCCACCTGCTCCGCAACCTTGGGATCCGCCACGCCGGGGCCAACGCCGGGCAAGGTCATGAGCGAGCGGTAGTTCACATCGGGGCGGCGCAGCAATTCGGCGGCGCGGCATTCCCTCGCCAAGGGCGCGCCCAATACTCGCTCGACCTCTGAGGCGCTGACCTGACCGGGCCGCAGCCAGCAATCGTTTAAGCGCTGTTGCTCCCCGGCGACGGCCTCGCGCTTTGCGGCGAAGGCGCGCCAGCGCCCATCATCCACCACGCCCAGCTCGCGCCCTTTGGCGGTAAGCCTTAAATCCGCATTGTCTTCGCGCAGCAATAATCGGTATTCGGCGCGGCTGGTGAACATGCGATAGGGTTCCGATGTGCCGCGGGTGATCAGGTCGTCGATGAGCACGCCGATGTAGGCCTCATCGCGACGCGGACACCACGGCGCCTTGTCCTGCACCTGGAGAGCCGCGCTGATCCCGGCGACCAAACCTTGGGCCGCCGCCTCTTCATAGCCGGTGGTGCCGTTGATCTGCCCGGCAAAAAACAATCCGGCGATGTGCTTGGTCTCCAGCGACGCCTGCAGGTCGCGTGGGTCGAAGAAATCGTATTCGATGGCGTACCCGGGGCGCGTAATGTGGGCGTTTTCAAAACCGCGGATGGAGCGCACTAAGTCGCATTGCACATCGAAGGGCAGGCTGGTGGAGATGCCGTTGGGATAGACCTCATGGGTGCTCAAACCCTCGGGCTCGACAAAGATCTGGTGGGAGGACTTGTCGGCGAAACGCACCACCTTGTCTTCGATAGACGGACAGTAACGCGGCCCCACGCCTTCGATCACGCCGGTGTAAAGGGGCGAACGGGACATGCCGCCGCGGATGATGTCGTGCGTTTGCGCATTGGTGTGGGTGATGAAACAGGATACCTGGCGAGGATGTTCCTGCGGTTCGCCGAGATAAGAGAACACCGGCGTGGGCGTATCGCCCGGCTGTTCGCTGAGCTGGCTGTAATCGATGGAGCGGCCGTCGATGCGCGGCGGCGTTCCGGTCTTAAGACGCCCCGCCCGCAGCGGCAATTCCCGCAACCGCGCGGCCAAGGCATTGGCGGGCGGATCGCCGGCCCGCCCGCCTTGGTAATTGGCGAGCCCGATATGGATGCGTCCGGCGAGAAAGGTGCCCACGGTAAGGACCACGGCACGGGCACGAAAACGCAAGCCCATCTGAGTCACGACACCGCAGACTCGATCATTCTCAACGATGAGGTCATCCACCGCCTGCTGAAACAGCAATAAATTTTCCTGCTGTTCCAGCGCGGAACGCACTGCCTGCTTATAGAGCGCCCGGTCGGCCTGCGCCCGAGTGGCGCGCACCGCCGGGCCCTTGGCGCCGTTGAGGATGCGAAAATGAATGCCCGCGCGATCCGCGGCGCGAGCCATGAGGCCGCCCAACGCATCGATCTCCTTGACCAGATGGCCCTTGCCGATGCCGCCGATGGCGGGATTGCAGCTCATCTGTCCCAGGGTTTCGATACTCTGGGTCAGCAGCAAGGTGCGTGCGCCCATGCGCGCCGCGGCCAGCGCCGCCTCAGTGCCGGCATGGCCGCCGCCCACCACAATCACATCGAAATTATCCCGGTAGTGCACGATACTTTCCTACAGCTCTGACGCGAGCTAATCCCCTGCTCTTTCGCAAAGCCGCTTATTTTACGCCTCACCCCATAGCTTGGCCATCTCCCGAGGGCGCACACGGATGAAAAGACCCCGGTTATTCAAGAATCAGCCGCGCCGGCCGAAATATCCAATGACGTAACTCATGAGCTTGGTTCATAGGAACTTAACTGCTAGGGAATAGATTCATGGCTCAGCAAAAACCCAAACCCTCCAAACCCTCTCTGAAATATGACTACCTTGGCTACGACGCCGAATCCATAAAACACTCCCTGGCCCATCGTCTGGAATACACCGCGGGGAAGGATGCTTATACCGCAACCGAGCGGGACTGGTACAACGTAGCGGCCTATGTGGTTCGCGACCGCCTCATGGAGCGGTGGATGGAAACCCAGCGAACCTATTACCGCGCCCATGCCAAGCGCATCTACTATATGTCATTGGAATTCTTGATCGGGCAGACCTTAACCAACAGCCTGATCAATTTGGGCTTTGCTGACGAATTCGCCAAGGCCTTCCAGGACCTCGATCTCAACCTCGACGCCATACGCGCCCTGGAGCCCGATGCGGCGCTGGGCAATGGCGGCCTGGGCAGACTGGCCGCGTGCTTCCTCGACTCCATGGCCACCTTGGGGCTGCCGGGTTACGGCTACGGCATCCGTTATGAATACGGCATGTTCAATCAGCGCATCGAAAACGGCTTCCAGGTGGAGCATCCGGAAAACTGGCTGCGCTATGGTAATCCCTGGGAGTTTCCCCGCCCCGAGGTATTGTATCCGGTTAAATTCCAAGGCCGCGTGGTGGAATACCCGGACGACAAGGGGCGGAAGCGCTACCACTGGGTCGGCACCGACGACGTGATGGCCATGGCTTATGACACCCCCATCCCCGGCTATGGAACCAACGCCGTCAACAACTTGCGCCTGTGGTCGGCCAAATCCAGCCGCGATTTCGACCTGCGCTATTTCAATGAAGGCAATTACATCAAGGCGGTAGAACAAAAGAACGAATCGGAGAATCTCTCCAAGGTGCTCTACCCCGATGACACCACCTTTATCGGACGGGAGTTGCGGCTGAAGCAGCAGTATTTCTTCGTGAGCGCCTCCTTGCAGGACATCTTTCGTCGCTATCAAAAACATCACGACACCTTTGATGCGCTGCCCGACTGCGCGGCCATCCAACTCAATGACACTCATCCGGTGCTGGCGATCCCCGAACTGATGCGCCTGCTGGTGGATATCCATCATGTGGAATGGGACAAGGCCTGGGATATCACCCAACGCACCTTCTCCTATACCAACCACACCCTACTGCCGGAGGCGCTGGAAACCTGGCCGGTGTCGACGCTGGAACAGATACTGCCGCGCCACTTGCAGATCATTTACGAAATCAACCACCATTTCCTCAAGGATGTGATCCATCGTTTTCCCGGCGATCTCGAACGCCTGGGCCGCATGTCCTTCATCAAGGAGGGCGGCGACAAACGGGTACGCATGGCGCACCTCGCCGTGGTCGGCAGCCATCAAGTCAACGGGGTGGCGAAGATCCATACCGATCTCATGAAATCCACCATCTTCCGCGATTTCCATGAGCTTTATCGGAGCAAGATTGTAAACAAAACCAACGGCATCACGCCGCGGCGCTGGCTGCATATGGCCAACCCCGGTCTCTCGCAGCTGATCAGCTCCCGAATCGGCACCGAATGGATCAAAGATCTCGATCAGTTGCGCCGCATCGCGCCCGCCGCCGACGATGCCGACTTCCGCAGACAATTTTCCGCCGTCAAGCAGGCCAATAAGCAGCGTCTCGCCGACGTTATCCGACAGCAGTGCGGTGTCGAGATAAGCGCCGATTCCCTGTTTGACGTGCACGTCAAACGCATCCACGAATACAAACGGCAGCTCTTGAACGTGCTGCATGTCGTTACCTTGTACAACCGCATCCGCCACAGCAGCGGCACCCCCCGCGTGCCGCGCACCGTGATCTTTGCCGGCAAGGCGGCGCCCGGCTATGTCATGGCCAAACGCACCATCAAACTCATCAACGATATCGCGGACACCATTAATAACGACCCCGCCATCGGCGGCCAACTCAAGATGGTGTTTATCCCCAATTACAATGTCTCGTTGGCCGAGATCATTATCCCGGCCTGCGAACTGTCGGAGCAGATATCGACCGCGGGTACCGAGGCATCCGGAACCAGCAACATGAAATTCGCCTTAAACGGCGCGCTCACCATCGGCACCCTGGACGGCGCCAATGTGGAGATTCGTGATGAAGTGGGGGATGACAATATCTTTATCTTTGGCCTCACCGCCAGCGAAGTGGCCGGGCGCCGCGCCCAAGGCTACAATCCCATGGATTATTACTACGCCAACCACGAATTGCGCCAGGCGCTGGATATGATCAATGCCGGGTACTTCTCGCCGGACAAGCCCGATTTGCACGCACCCATCGTGGACGGCCTGATCCACGGCGGCGATCCCTATCTGCTGTTGGCGGACTACGCCGCCTATATCTCCTGCCAAGAAAAGGTGGCGGAACTCTACATCAACCGCGACGAGTGGACGCGCAAGGCGATCCTCAACGTCGCGCACATGGGAAAATTCTCTTCGGACCGCACCATCCGCGAATACGCGGAAGATATCTGGGGGGTACAGCCGGTGACGATCAAGCTCCAGGGGTCCGAGTGAGGAGCAATCTTCTTCATTCCCCCCTCACTCCTTACCCTTAACTCTTCACTCTTTTAGGGACGCTTCATCGATTCGAAGAACTCGGAGTTGGTCTTGGTGGCCTTGAGTTTGTCGAGCATAAACTCCATGGCCGCCAGCTCATCCATGGGATGCAGCAGCTTGCGCAGAATCCACATCTTTTGCAGCTCGTCGGGGTGGGTCAGCAACTCCTCGCGGCGCGTGCCGGAACGATTGATGTTGATGGCGGGATAGACGCGCTTTTCCGCGATCTTGCGGTCAAGGTGCATCTCGTTATTACCCGTACCCTTGAATTCTTCGTAAATCACATCGTCCATGCGCGAGCCGGTCTCGATCAGGGCCGTGGCGATGATGGTAAGCGAGCCGCCTTCCTCGATATTGCGCGCCGCGCCGAAGAAACGTTTGGGACGCTGCAGGGCATTGGCGTCTACGCCGCCGGTGAGCACCTTGCCGGAGGAGGGAATCACAGTGTTGTAGGCCCGCGCCAAACGCGTAATCGAATCCAACAAGATCACCACGTCGCGCTTGTGTTCCACCAGACGCTTGGCCTTTTCGATCACCATCTCCGCTACCTGGACATGGCGGGTGGCCGGTTCATCAAAGGTACTGGCGATCACCTCGCCGCGCACCGAGCGGGACATCTCCGTCACTTCTTCGGGCCGCTCGTCGATCAACAGCACGATGAGGTAACACTCGGGATGATTGTGCGCCAGGGAGTGGGCGATGTTTTGCAGCATCATGGTCTTGCCGGCCTTGGGCGGCGACACGATCATGCCGCGCTGACCCTTGCCGATGGGCGCCACCAGATCGATGATGCGAACGGTGATGTCCTCGGTGCTGCCGTTGCCCAGCTCCAGGTTGAGCCGCTTATTGGCGAACAAGGGCGTGAGATTTTCGAACAGCACCTTGTTCTTGGCATTTTCTGGCGGCTCGTAGTTGATCTCATCGACCTTGAGCAGGGCGAAGTAGCGCTCGCCTTCCTTTGGAGGCCGGATCTTGCCCGACACCGTATCGCCGGTGCGAAGATTAAACCGCCGAATCTGGCTGGGGGAGACATAGATGTCATCGGGGCCGGCCAGGTAAGAACCTTCGCCGGAGCGCAAAAATCCGAACCCGTCTTGGAGGATTTCCAACACCCCGTCGCCGAAGATGTCCTCGCCCTTCTTGGCGTGCGCCTTGAGGATCGCGAAGATTACATCTTGTTTGCGGGAGCGGGCCATGCCCTCGATACCCATCGTTTCGGCGATGTCGAGTAGCTCGGTAGGAGATTTCTGCTTCAGTTCGGTAAGATTCATGCTTGTAGCTTTCGGATTAACGTGTTTGGCTGGAGATGTAAAGGTAAAAATGGACCGTGTGGCCGGTCAGATAAACTAAAAAAACCGTCTTGGGGAAATGCCGATTTCGAGGCGGCGGATCAACAACAAAATCTATTTTTTCTAAAACTTACCACTCTCATCGGCCCGCGTCCAGTGTTTCTTTAGCGCGAACCTCAGACGTTACAGATTGCTGTCGATAAACGCCGTCAGTTGCGATTTGGACACCGCACCCACCTTGGTGGCCTCGACGGTACCATTTTTAAACAGCATCAAAGTGGGAATCCCGCGAATGCCGTATTTAGGCGGTGTTGCCGGATTCTCGTCGATATTGAGCTTGGCGACTTTGAGCTTTCCCGCGTAATCCCTGGATACATCGTCCAGGATCGGGGCAATCATCTTGCATGGGCCGCACCACTCCGCCCAAAAATCCACCAATACCGGACCCTCGGTCTTGAGAACTTCGCCCTCAAACGTAGCGTCACTGACATGGACAATTTGATCGCTCACTCTTCATCCCCTTTCAGACAGGATCTAACGCCGGCCGGGCTTGCAGCGCATCGTCCCTTGAGCACTCGCCACCCTTCAATATCGCTGCCTTAAACTACGGAACGCCAGGCTAAGATAGCCTATCCGATTAACGATCGCAACGCTTAGTCAAACACCGCCCCGAGGGACAACAATACCGCAAGACCGCATCCAAGAACAAGGTTTCTGATATGCTGTAAGCAATGAGCGAGAAACATCTGACCAATACCCCCCTGGCGAGCCTCGACCTTCCGGAGGAGCTACTGACGGGAATCAGCCAAGCCGGCTTTATCCAATGTACGCCTATTCAGGCTCAAACCTTGCCTCTCGCCCTGGCGGGCCACGATGTGGCGGGCCAGGCCCAAACCGGCACCGGCAAGACCGCCGCCTACCTCCTGGCCGCCATGACGCGCCTGTTGCGCCACCCCCCGGCAGCAACGCGCGCCGTTAATCAGCCCCGCGCCCTCATCGTGGCGCCTACCCGGGAATTGGCGGTACAGATACATAAGGACGCGGAACTGCTCGGGCGACATACTGGGCTGCGCCTGGCCGTGGTCTACGGCGGGACCGGTTATGACTCGCAACGCAAACAATTGGAAGAGGGGGTTGATATCTTGATCGGTACCCCCGGCCGCCTGATCGATTATTTCCAGCAGCATGTCTTCGACCTCAAGGCGGCGGAAGTGGTGGTATTGGATGAAGCGGATCGCATGTTCGATCTGGTCTTTATAAAAGACATCAGATTTTTGTTGCGGCGCCTGCCCAAACCCGAAAAACGCCTGAGCATGTTGTTTTCGGCCACCTTGTCGTTCCGAGTCGTTGAGCTCGCCTATGAGCACATGAACAATCCCCGGCTGATCCAGGTGGAAACGGATAAGCTCACGGCCAACCAAGTGCGCGAGATCAGCTATTACCCCGCCAACGAAGAAAAGATCCCGTTGCTGATCGGCTTGCTGCGCGCCATGAGCGCAACCCGTACCATGATCTTCGTCAACACCAAGCGCACCGGGGAAGAGGTGCAAGCCTATTTGGAGCACAACGGCTTTAACGTAGCGTCCTTATCGGGGGATGTGCCGCAAAAAAAGCGCTTGCAGTACCTCTCGCAATTTGAGAAAGGCGAGATTCCCATCCTGGTAGCCACCGACGTGGCGGCGCGCGGCCTGCACATCCCCGGGGTCAGCCATGTCTTTAATTTCGATCTGCCTCAGGATGCGGAAGATTACGTGCACCGTATCGGACGCACCGCGCGGGCGGGTGCCAGCGGCGACGCCGTCAGCTTCGTCTGCGAGACCTACGCCTTTTCCCTGCCGGACATCGAAAAATACATCGGCCATTCCATTCCCAGCGTTGCCGTCACCCCCGACTTGCTGGCGGAGGTGCAGCGGCCATCGTCGATCCGGCGCCACAAGCCCGAAGGAAAGCGCAGCGGCAAGAGCCAAGGGCGCGGACGCAGCGAGGGCCAGCGGCGCAGCGGACGGGCGCGCAAGCCCCATGCCCCCAACCCCAGCCACGGGTCGGGATAGGATTCAAACCGTCGCCGCTCCGGGACATCGTCAATGTCGCAACCGCTCGATGATCTAAACCCGCGTACCGCTCTGGCTGAGATCGCCCGCGATTTTCACCGGCGCGGCTGGATGGCGGGCACCGCCGGCAATCTCAGCGCCCGCGACCGGAAAGATCCCGCCAGCTTCTGGATCACCGCCAGCGGCCTGGCCAAAGGGCGTTTGGACGAACATGATTTCTTGCGCGCCGCCGTTGCCGATGACCGGGTGCTGGAGCGTTTCGATGATCGCGCCAAGCCCTCGGCGGAAACCTCCATCCACCGGGTGATCTACCAGCTGTTTCCCCAAATCAACGCCTGCCTGCACGTCCACAGCGTCGATGCCTGCCTGGCAGCGGCGCATTGCCCGGCCGAAGGCAGCGAGCTGCCCTTGCCGGCACTGGAGATGATTAAAGGATTGGATATCTGGGAAGAGCGGCCGGTGGTGTCGCTGCCGCTGTTTGCCAACTGGCTGGATGTCCCTGCCATCGCCGAGTCGATACGACAGCGCTTCACGGCAACGCCGCCCGCCGTCCCGGCGCTCATGATCCGCGACCACGGCGCCACCGTGTGGGGACGCTCCCTGCAGGAGGCCTATAACCGTGTCGAGATCGTCGAATTTCTCATGAGCTATCTCTCGAAAGCGTGAGGAGTGAGGTGTTAGCGAATATTGAGAAGATGAAGATAAGGAAGAGCAATAGCTTTAGCCTTACTCCTCGCACCTAACCCCTCACGGGGTTCACGGCGCATCCTTGGCGCAGCGGAACCCCACATCTTCCAAGATTGAATTCGGGTCGAGGTAAAAGCGATAGGCGCCCCGTTGAAACTGGTGCATCGCGTAATGGCCCTCGCGTCCCCACGCGGCGCCGCGCAGTACCTTGAATTTTTCTCCGAAGGCATCGCTTTGATAGGTCGTACTCGGATAGGGTTGATACCAATCCTGCACCCACTCGGAGACGTTGCCCGCCATGTCGAAAACTCCGTAGGCGGATTTGTCGGTGGCATAGGAGCCGACCGGCGCTACACCGTCATTCCACATTTCTTCGCCGCTGTTGCTGCGGCCGGCCACCCACTCATTGCCCCAGGGATACTCGTTGCCGACCGTACCGCGCGCCGCCTTTTCCCATTCCGCTTCGCTGGGCAGGCGTTCCCCCGCCCAGGCGCAAAAGGCCGCGGCATCCTGCCAATTGACATCGATGACCGGCTCCTTGTCGAGGTAGCGCAGACGCTCGGCGATGGCATCCAGTAAGGACTTCTTGTCCATGGCACGGGTGTCAATATCCAAACGGAAAGACCGTGATGCCAGGCGGCGCAGTTTTTCAATGTCCAGTTGGGAAAGTTCGTCCAAGCGGGGCTTTAATAGATAGCCATTCTGTCCCCATATGATGGGCGGGGTATGGCCGGTGGCCGCTACGAATTTTTGATAGCGGGCATTGGTGACCTCGTAGCGATCGAGGTAATAGGCGTTCAACTCCAGTTTGTGACGGGGATGCTCATCCAAGTACCACGGCTTGATGGTGCCCACCCCGGTCGATTCATCCTTATTGGGCTGTTTGTCGCTGCCCATCACGAACGGGCCGGCGGGAATCAGCACCCGGTCTTCGTCTTGCACATTCTCGTTCGCTTTGTTATCGGCGCCCGCCATCGCGCCGGCACTTGCCAAGACGCACGCCAGCACTGCTGCGCATTGATACGGCAGTCCCCTCATATTTCGATTCATTGGACTCTCCCGGTCACGTTAGCGGCATGATGCTTATCGTCGGCTGGGGCGGCGTCTTTCGCACAGCGAAAACCAAAGCTTTTATTGCGGGTCCCGCGTAAAAAGAAGGCGCGATTGAATACCGGCGCCGATATCCCGCATTTGTAAAACGTGCAATCCCACCAGGATCCGCCCTTCAAAGTCTTATATTGTTCGCCGTAGTTCTCGCTGGGATGGGTATTGCCGGGGTAGGCCTTGTACCAAGAAGCGGTCCATTCCCAGACATTGCCGGACATGTCATAAAGGCCGTAGGGGCTGACGCCGTCCTCAAACGAACCTACCGGCATGGTATCGCCTTGTTGTTTCAGCTTGGCCCAGCGCTGCGGGGTGTTGGCCTTGTCGACATCAAACTCATTTCCCCAGGGAAACATACGTCCGTCCGTGCCGCGCGCCGCCTTTTCCCATTCTTCATCGGTGGGCAGGCGCTTGCCCGCCCAAGTGCAATAGGCCTCAGCGTCATCCCAGGTCACTTGTGTCACCGGATGATCGGCCTTGCCGGGCGGATAAGTCCGGTCGCGGAAATGGTCGGGAGAGCGGCGCCCGGTAGCGTCGATGAATTTCTTGTACTGCGCATTGGTGACCTCATACCTGTCGATCCAATAACCGGCCAGGCGAACCTTGTGCTGCGGCCCCTCATCGGGCATGCGGTCATCATAACCCATGATGAACTCGCCGGCGGGGATCAACGCCATGGGATTGGGGTCTGCGGTCGGCATGCTGCGCTTTCCTTTCTTGGGGTTTGCCGCCTTTGTAGTCGCCGTGGGCGCAAGGTCTTGCGGATCCTGCGACTGCGCAACCCGCATTAGAGCGTGGTCTGGCTTTACCCCGCCGTGACACATGGCGCAACTGCTGTCGGTTTTAACGGCAAAGGTGCGGTGACCGGCGCCGCTGTGGCATTGCGAGCACTCGGTCGGCGCAAGCGCGGCGGCCCCGGCCTGTGCGAGGCCCGACATGATCGACCACGCCAGCCAGCCGCCCAACGCGCTCAAGCGGATACTCATAAGTTTATTTCCTCATCATCTATGTAGGACAGGTGCTTAAGGGTGGCTCGTGCGTCAACGCAGGGCGCCTACTCTAAACAATTTCGCGCAACCCGCCAACCGACGCCGCACGTCACGTTTGCGCCTTGACAGTCCGCTGTCGCCGTGGCATAAAGCCGCTTCAAGCCGTTAGGCTGAGTAGACTAAGTTCAAAGAAGTGAGGGAGAAGACTCGGCGTTTATGCGGTTGCATATTGTCTTTGACCCCTGTTCAAAACACAAAACGCGCCGGGGAGGGAAGCCTATCCGGTGATGTAACCGCACATATTAATTAACATAAAGAGCGTAAGGAGAAGATTATGAAAGCACGTTGGTTGAGCGTCTCTGCAGCGGCCGTATTAGCCATGGTCGCCGTCCAGGCAAATGCCGAAGAAGGTCTGGAACTGGCCAAGAAGAGCGGTTGCTTGGCTTGTCATTCCGTGGAGAAGAAGGTTGTCGGCCCCGCCTGGCAAGACGTCTCCAATAAGTACAAGGGCGATGCCGGCGCCAAGGAAAGATTGGTTGAAAAGGTGAAGAAGGGCGGCAAGGGTAACTGGACTGCCGTTACCGGCGGCGTGCCGATGCCCCCCTACTCGCCCCGCGTTGCCGATGCCGATATCGAGAAGCTGGTCGATTTCGTATTGGGCTTGGCCAAGTAAGTTTCCCTTAGGGCTTACTGCAAAAGCCAGTCTTCGGGCTGGCTTTTGCTTTTCTAGGAACGCACGTCGACAATAATTCCGCGCTATCGGGATCGGTGGGCTTACACCGTCAGCAACTCAAAATCATCCTTACTGGCTCCGCAATCCGGGCAACGCCAGGTCTCCGCCACGTCTTTCCAGAGAGTACCCGGTGCTAGCCCATCCTCGGGACGGCCTGTGGCCTCATCGTAGATAAAACCGCAAATCACGCACATGTACTTCTTATAATTGTTCGCTGTCCGAGCTTGATCCTTCAAGGAATCCTCCTGTGGCTCTCACCATTAGGCGCGCTGATTTTCGCATGATGACCCATCCGGCGAAAGGGGGAAAGTGCTAAAATGATTTATGTCCTCGCATATTTTGCGGAAAGGACATGGAGAAGCGCATTCTCCTCAATCTGGCGGAGGCGGCCCAATGAAAGAACAGGAATTCCCCCCGGTAGTAATGTGCTTCGCCGGGATGGACAGCACGGGCGGCGCCGGAATTCAGGCTGATATCGAAACCCTGGCGAGCATCGGTTGCCATGCGGCGCCGGTGGTAACCGCGATCACCGTCCAGGATACCCAGAACGTCAAAGGCTTTGCCGCCGTCGATGCCAATTTGGTGATCGAGCAGGCGCGCGCCGTGCTGGAAGACATCGCGGTCGACGCCTTCAAGATCGGCATGCTGGGCAGCGCGGAGAACGTCGAGGCAGTACACAGCGTGCTGACGGATTATCCCAACATCCCCGTGGTGCTGGACCCCATCATCCGCGCCGGCGGCGGCAGCGCGCTTGCCGATGACGATCTCGTCGACGCCATGATCAGCCTGTTGTTCCCCTTGACCACGATCCTCACCCCCAACAGCCGCGAGGCGCGGGCGCTGGCGTCCGAGGCCGACAGCCTGGTGGCCTGCGCCCAGGAGCTGTTGGAGACCGGCTGCGAATATATACTCATTACCGGCACCCATGAACGCAGCATAGAGGTCATCAATACTTTGTACGGCAACCATCGCCTCTTGGAGAGTTATACCTGGGAACGGCTGCCCAACAGTTACCATGGTTCCGGCTGCACCCTGGCGGCGGCCATCGCCGGCTTGCTCGCCCATGGGCTGGCCCCCGTCGCCGCCGTGCACGAGGCGCAGGATTTCACCTGGCAGAGTTTGAAATACGGCTACCGCATGGGCATGGGCCAGCATATCCCCAACCGTTTCTTCTGGGCGCAGAGCGAGGAGGATGAGTCACAGTGATGCGGAACTGGCAGCGCGGCCTCTACGCCGTCACTGACCCAGAGTTGCCCGCCGCCGCAGACTTGGCCGCGCAGGTCGGCGCGGCGCTTGCGGGCGGCGCCGTGCTTATCCAATACCGCGACAAGAGCGCCGATGCCGCACAGCGCAGCGAGCGCGCGAGCGCGGTGCTGGCATGCTGCCGCGTCCACGGCGTGCCGCTGCTCATCAACGATGATGTCGAGTTAGCCGCCGCCATCGGCGCCGACGGCGTGCATCTCGGCCGCGACGACGCGGCACTCGCAGCGGCGCGGCAACGGCTGGGGCCGCGCGCTATCATCGGCGTGTCCTGCTACAATGAACTGCCGCGCGCTATCGCCGCCGCGGAGGCGGGCGCGGACTATGTGGCCTTCGGACGCTTCTTCCCTTCGCGCACCAAACCCCGGGCCGTGCAGGCCGATGTGGATTTATTGCGGCGCGCCAAACAATGTTTGAGCGTCCCGGTCGCGGCGATCGGCGGCATCACCGCGGACAACGGCGGCGCGCTCATCGTGGCGGGCGCGGATTTGCTGGCAGTCATTCACGGCGTGTTCGGCCACTCCGATGTAAAAGCGGCGGCGCGGAATATTGCCGAACTTTTTGACGACGAGGCCGCAATTCACCGGCTTAAGGCTTTCAGCGCATAGCTATCAGGAGCAAGGTATGACCCTTTCGCACGATCTGTTTAAACAGGCCCAACGCCACATCCCCGGCGGCGTGAATTCGCCGGTGCGCGCCTTCCGCGGCGTGGGCGGCGACCCGATTTTTTTCAAGCGCGGCGAAGGGGCTTATCTCTACGATGAAGATGACGCGCGCTACATCGATTATGTGGGTTCGTGGGGACCGATGATTCTGGGTCATGCCCATCCCAAGGTGATCGCCGCGGTGCAAGAGGCCATCGCCAACGGCCTGGGCTTCGGCGCGCCGACCCGCATCGAGACCGAAATGGCGGACAAGGTGTGTGCGCTGATGCCGTCCATCGAGATGGTGCGCATGGTGAGTTCCGGCACCGAGGCCACCATGAGCGCCATCCGCCTGGCGCGCGGTTACACCGGCCGCGATAAGATCGTCAAATTCGAAGGCTGTTATCACGGCCATTCCGATTCCCTGCTGGTGAAGGCCGGTTCCGGCGCGCTGACCCTCGGCGTGCCGTCCTCCGCCGGCGTGCCGGTGGCCCTGGCGGAACACACCATCACCCTCGACTATAATGACCTCGACCAGGTGCGCGAGACCTTCGCCCATGTTGGACATCAAATCGCCTGCATCATCGTCGAGCCGGTGGCGGGCAACATGAACTGCGTGCCGCCGCTGCCCGGTTTTTTGGAAGGTCTGCGCGCCGTCTGTGACGAATACGACGCCGTGCTGATCTTCGATGAGGTGATGACCGGCTTTCGCGTGGCCCTGGGCGGCGCGCAGGCCCTGTACAAGGTCACGCCGGATCTCACGACCTTGGGTAAAGTCATCGGCGGCGGCCTGCCGGTGGGCGCCTTCGGCGGCAAGCGGGCGATCATGGAGAAGATCGCTCCGCTCGGCCCCGTGTACCAAGCGGGCACGCTGTCGGGCAATCCCGTGGCCATGGCGGCGGGCCTGGCGACGCTCAAGGAGATCGAAAGACCCGGCTTCTTTAGCGAACTCGGCGAACACACGCAACACCTCACCCAGGGTTTGGTGACGCGCGCCAGGGCCTTCGACATCCCGCTCGCCGCCAATCAAGTCGGCGGTATGTTCGGCCTGTTCTTCACCGAGGAGAAGCAGGTGAAGGATTATTATCAGGTCACCAACTGCAACGTGGATCGCTTTAAATTATTCTTCCACGGCATGCTGGAACAAGGCGTGTACCTGGCGCCCTCGGCCTTTGAAGCTGGCTTTGTCTCGGCCGCCCACGGCAAGCGCGAGATCAAAGACACCTTAATCATCGCCGAACAGGTATTCTCCCAGCTTTAAACTGCAGCAGCACAGGAGGCCGCCGTGGAATACCGCCGCTTGGGATGCGCCGACATCAAGGTCAGCGCCGTTTGCTTAGGGACCATGACCTTCGGCGAGCAGAACACGGAGGCCGATGCCCACGCCCAGCTGGATTACGCCGCGGCGGAGGGCGTCAATTTCATCGATACCGCCGAGATGTACCCGGTTCCGCCCAAGGCCGACACCTATGGGCGCACCGAGGAATACATCGGCACCTGGCTGAAGAGCCGCGGCATCCGCAATGAGATTGTTCTCGCCACCAAGGTGATCGGCCCCGCCCGCGATTTGGCTTATATCCGCCGCGGCCAGGCGCGGCTCGACCGGTCAAACATCGAAACCGCGCTGCACAACAGCCTCAAACGCCTGCACACCGATTACATCGACCTATATCAGCTGCACTGGCCCGACCGCAAGACCAACACCTTCGGCCAACTCGACTATCGCCACGATCCCGCCGACAACCCCGTCCCCATTGAAGAAACACTGCGGGTGCTGGACGATCTGGTGCGCGCGGGCAAGGTGCGTCATATCGGATTGTCCAATGAAACGCCGTGGGGCGCGATGCGTTTCCTGCAGGCCGCCAAGGAGCTGAACCTGCCGCGGCCGGTAACGGTGCAGAACCCTTACAGCCTGCTCAACCGCAGCTTCGAGATCGGCATGGCGGAGATCGCGCACCGCGAGAGCCTGGGGCTGCTGGCCTATTCACCCCTGGGGTTCGGCGTCTTGTCCGGGAAATACCTGGGCGGCAATCAACCCGCCGGCGCGCGGCTCACCTTATTCGATCGCTTCCAGCGTTACCGCGGCCGGCGCGGACAACGGGCGACCGAGGCCTATGTGTCGCTTGCCCGCAGCCAAGGACTCGATCCAGCGCAAATGGCGCTGGCCTATGTGGCTTCTCGCCACTTCGTCACCAGCGTGATCATCGGCGCGACATCTATGGAACAGCTCGCCAGTAATATTCAATCTATAAATCTGCGCCTTTCGCCCGTGGTCTTGTCCGGCATCGATGAGATTCACCAGGATAATCCCAACCCTTGTCCATAAGCCCAGGCTTTGCGATCTTCAAATAGGTGAAAACTACGCTATGTCGAAACGCGCCTTGAAATTATGCTCAGCACTTTTCTTCTGTGCCTGGTACACAGCCTCGCTCGCCGCCTCACCGGCCATCGATAGCGTCGCCCCGGACACGGTGTACTACGGCAAGGGCGGCGCAGTCGCCGTGACCCTGCACGACAACAAACCCGGCACGCAACTATCGCTCACGCCGGGCGGCCCGGCCGTGCAAGCCACAATGAGTTTGCCCGCGGCGGCGCAGGACATCGCGGCGGGTGACGGCATCGCCGCCGTTGCGGCGGGGACGGCAGGCGTGCTGATAGTCGACATCGACACGCTGCGAACCGCCGGGAATTTTCATGACGGCGGCGATTACGCGCACGTCGCCCTGCACGGCAAGCAGGTATTGGCCGCGGATAAGAACGGCCGTCTTATTCACCTGGATATCAGCGACCCTCATCAACCCCATTTGCTCAACACCTTGGATGCCGGAGCCGCTATCACGGCTCTGAGCTGGGACGGCGCGAGCGCCGTTCTTTTACTCGGCAACGACACCTTGCAGCGCATCGCGGTGAGCAACTCGGCGAAGTTGCGCACCCTGTCGAAACAACGCTTAGACAACGCGGCACTGTCCCTCACCGGCGACGGCGGCCATGTCTTTATCGCCGGCGGCGAGCAGGGTTTGCTGGTGCTCGGCGACAAAGACGGTAAAGTCACCGGCCGGTATCGCACCACCGGTCCGGCGCTGGATGTCGCCGTGCAAGAGGGGCTGGCCTTCATCGCGCAAGGGGACAAGGGTTTGCTGATCTTGGATGTCAGCAATCCGGCCGCGCCGACCTGGCTGGGCAGCTATAGCAAACTCGGCGACGTGCGCCGCATCCTGGTAGAGCAGGATCGCGCCCTGTTGTTCAATCAGCAGGGACAAGTCACCCTGGTCGACATCAAGCGGCCCGACATGCCCGCCGCTTGGGCCACGTATCCGGTGCGCGCCGCCGTGCAGGCCGTGGCACTGCAAGGCCGCACGGCGCTGGTCGCCTCGGGACAAGACTTGATAAAGGTGGACTTCGCCGCCGAACCGCCCCAGGTCAGCAATGAAGGCATGGACGTGGGGCGCGGCGTCAATTTCGGCGGCGAGCGCCGCGCCGCCGTCGACGGCAATATCATCTATGTCGCCGATTGGTTCTCGGGGCTGCATCTCTACGACATTCATAAACCCGACCACCCCGCGTTGCTCTCCAGTTTCCACACGCCCGGCTCATCCAAGGGCGTCGCCGTGCGCGGCGGCATCGCCTATGTCGCCGACGACGATCACGGCTTGCAGATCATCGACGTCCACGACCCGCTGCAACCCAAATTGATCGCCAACCTTCCCACGCCCGGTCTGGCCTATATTCCGAAACTGGCGGGCGATACGCTGTATCTCGCCGGCCATCGCGGCGGGTTTCAAATTATCGATGTGCACGATGCAAACAAGCCGCGCCTCGTTGCCGCCGTGGAGACGCCGGGCATGGCGTGGGGCATCGCCGTCGACGGCGGCATCGCCTATGTAGCCGATGATCAGGCGGGTTTGCTGCTCATCGACGTAAGCAATGCAGACAAGGCGCGGACACTGGGCGCATTCAATCCCGGCGGCCGCGCCGAGGACGTCGTGGTGCGCGACGGCATCGCCTACGTGAGCTTTTTCGATCAGGGCCTCTACGTCCTGGACATGCGCGATCCCGCCGCGCCCAAGGAACTGGGTCATCTCCTCACGCCGGGCAACGCGCGCGGCATCGCGCTGCAAAACGACATGCTCTATCTCGCCGATTGGCTGGCGGGCGTGGAGATCATCGACGTTCACGATCCGATACGCCCGCGGCTGATCGGCAGCTACGACACGCCCGGCGCGGCCTGGGGTGTGAATGTGCGGGGCGACTCTGTCTACGTGTCGGATTGGTGGGGCGGCTTCATGGTATTGGATGTCAGGGACCCGCAGCGCCCGGTGCTGGCCGGACGTTATCATGAACGCGGCCGCGTCGAGCACATCGCCGCCAAGGACAATTTTCTGTTCGCCGCCAACGGCAGCGGCGGGATGCAGGTCTTTGATAATAAGAACCCCCTCAATCCGACATGGGTGACCGGCGTCGACACCGACCATTCCGCCGAACGCATCCTACTCGACAAGGACATCGCCCTGCTCGGCCAAGATAACGGCGCGGTGAGTCTGATCGACATCAAAAATCCCTTCGAGTCCTATGAGATCGGCGAACTGGACCTGCCGGCCCCGGCCGTTGCCATGGCGGCCAAGGACGGCTTCGCCTTTTTCGCCATCCCCGGTCTCGGCATCGTCATCGCAGATATCGGCACGCCGCGCTGGCCCAAGGAGATCGCCCGCTACATCACGCCGGTGTCGGACATCTGCTTGCGCGGCGATACGCTCTTTGTGCTGACGCCGACGCCGTCCACGCGGCTGCAGCGGCTCGACGTGAGCGATCCCCGCCATCCGGTATTGCGCAGCCAGGATTTGCTGAGCGACGACAGTACGCTGCTGCGCAGCCTGGGCGATGCGCTGGTGGTCTATCAACCGCAGCGCGGCCTGATGGCATTTCACGATCAGGGCGAAGGCTTGCAACCCTTCGCCAGTTATCCCTTCAAGGGGACCATCACCGACATGACGGTGGCCGACAATAAGCTTTATGTCACTGTCGAAAACGACGGAGTCTATCTCTTCACCCTCGGCAGAGATGATTTTCATCCGGACGGACACTATCCGTTGATATCACATGCCACCCGGGTCGCCGCTCACAATGGGACGGTGTATCTCGCCGGCGAAAGCAGCATCACCGCGCTCACGCCGCTGCCGGAGGTGACGGCCGAAGAAAAGGGCGGCCAGATCATCCTGAACATCCCGCCGTTTGCGCCGCTCGGCAGCTATAATTTGGTGGTGACCGATGCGAACGGCAACGCCCGCGTCGCCGCAAACGCCTTACGCGTTAGCATGCCGCACTCCTCCAGGCCGAAGATCACTCCCGAGGAATTCGAGCGGCTCTTGCAAGAGTATCGCGCCAAAAACCCAGGGCAGGCGCAATAAAAGGTCCGGCAATGCACAAGATATTTTTGTTCTGGATGGCGTTGATGATTAGCTGGCTGGCGCTGCACCCCGTTTGCGCTAAAGACATGAATCTCATCATCACCCTGGATCGCGCCGACCTGCAGCGCCGGGTCGACCGGATCTTTCCGATCACCCGCGAAGATATCCTGGTCAGCGTGCAATTACAGCGCCCACAAGTGATTTTGACCGAGAGCAGCGACCGCATCGGCCTGCGCTTGCAGATTGACGCCGCCGCGGCCGATCAATTTTCCGTCTCCGGCCTCGTCAGGGTGGACGGCGTGTTGCGCTTTAAAAACAACACCGGCGAATTTTATCTGGACGACGCCAGTGTCGAGGAATTGAAGCTGGATAATGTCGCGCCCGCCGTTCAAAATCAGATTCGACAGACCGCCGACGGCGCGGTCAGGGATTTGCTGCAAGACCAGCCCATCTATACCTTGGGTCAAATGGGCGAATCAAAGCGCATCATGGGCAGCGAACTGAAGTCCGTCACCGTGCGCGACGGCAAGCTGGTTTTGGAACTCGCAATGCCGTGAAGCACGAAATATGTCAATTGCCTTGCTTTAGCCAACATGGCCGGTTAAATTCTAGGCGATCTATATAGCATTGGGTTTTCTCATGTCGAAACTTTTACAAGGAGAAAAGCTAGAAAAGCGTTGCACTGAGCTTGGCATCAGCATCGAAGGTCCGCCTAGAACACAAAGTTCTTCTGGAAGTTCGACACGAGCTTCAGATTTCGAACTGCAGCGTCGACTTTTTGAAGCTGAGCGCTCGGCCCGTGAATCTCGTCTTTGGTTAGTTGCGCTTGTGTCTTCCGTGGCCTCGGTTCTAAGTGCGGCAGCCGCTTTTGTGGCTATTTTTTATACTAAATAGATGTAGGCGCATTATGCGACGTAACCCACCGCATTCGTCAACCCAAAGCCAAGTAATCGTTCTTCAACTGCACATAGTGCTGCGCCGAATATTTGAACCACTTGAGCTCTTCCTCAGTTAATTCACGCGCCTTGCGCGCGGGGCTGCCAAGATACAGATAGCCGCTCTCTAATAGTTTGCCTTCCGTCACCAGGCTGCCCGCGCCAAGCAGCACGCGGTCCTGCAACAGCGCGCCGTCCAAGATGACGGCGCCGATGCCGATCAGGCATTCGTTGCCGATGGTGCAGCCGTGGATGACCGCGCGATGGCCGACGGTGACGTCGTCGCCGATAAGCACGGCATTGCCTTGCGGCAGGGCGGCGTAGGGATGGGTCACGTGGATCACGCTGCCGTCTTGGATATTGGTGCGGGCGCCGATGCGAATAGTGTTCACGTCGCCGCGGATCACGGTCATGGGCCACACCGAGGAATCGGGGCCGATCTTTACATCGCCGATGACCGATGCTTGAGCGTCTACATAGGCCGAATCGGCGATGTGGGGCCATGCTGCTTTGTAGGTGCGCAGCTTCATGGTGTCTTTCTCTAATAATCCGTCATGTCATTCGACCAAGTCTCAACTATAATCCGCTCTTCGGCAATAGGCGGAGGATGAGCGGGCATGAAGGCCAGCGATATCAAGAACGGCGCGGTGGTCACTATCGACGGGGCGATCTATATCGCCAAGGACGTAACGGTGAAGACCCCCTCCTCGCGCGGCGCCAACACCTTATACAAGGTGTGTTTCCGCAATGTGGTCACCAAGCAAAAGCTGGATCAGACTTTCCGTGGCGACGACACGGTACAGGAGGTGGAGTTCGCGCGCCGGCCGGTACAATTGATCTTCCGCGATGGCGAGAGTTGTACCTTCATGGACAACGACAGCTATGAACAACACAGCCTGAGCAACGACATGATAGAAGAGGAACTTCCGTATCTCTCGGACGGCATGGAAGGGATACAGCTGCTGGTGTCGGGCGACGCCGTACTGGGCATTGAGTTACCGGGCACGGTGGAGATGGAGATCGTGGAGTGCGCGCCGGCGATGAAGGGGTCTTCGGCCACCGCCCGCAGCAAACCCGCCACGCTGTCCACCGGACTGGTGGTACAGGTTCCCGAATATTTGGCGCAGGGCGAGCGCATCCGCATCAACACCCAGACCGGCAAGTTCTCATCGCGGGCCTGAGGCGGTCACCCATGAAAGCTGCTGTGAATGCCGTCCAGCATGTATTGCACTGCCAAGGCGGCAAGGATCAATCCGAAGAGACGGCTGATGACATTGGTGCCGGTCTCGCCGAGGAATTGCAGGATGCGCGCCGCATAGAGTAAGGACACCAGGGTCAGGCCCAGCACGATCATCAACACGGCTAAGGTGCCGCCGAAGACCCACGCGCCCCTCGCGGAGGAAGACATCAACAACATCGTGGTCAAGGCGCCGGGGCCGGCGATGAGGGGAAAGGCCAGCGGGAATACCGAGATGTCCTGCTTGCCTTCCGCCTCGCGCTGTTCACGGGTAGTGGTGGAACGCAGGCCCGACTGGCGGGCAAATGCCATATCGATGGCCAGCAAAAAGAGCAAAGCGCCCCCGGCGATACGAAAGGCGGGAATGCCGATGCCCAAAGAGCTTAACAAGATGTCGCCCACAAAATAAAACACCAGCAGCATGGCGCTGGCCAGCGCGGTTCCCCTGATCGCCATCTTGCGTTGATAAGCGGGACTGGTCCCCGGGGTCAAGGCAATAAACATCGGGGCCAGGCCTACGGGATCGATAACAATAAATAAGACCACAAAGGCGTTAAGCAGGATTTCCATGGGACCACACTGTAGCACGTTGTTCTACATAAACAATCGCATCCGGCAGGAAATATTCGCCGTTGGTTTATGGCCGAGGAAAATTCGGTTAAGCTGCTTTACCATGGCCGCCTATCTCACCGGACTCCTTCCATGCCGCAGCGCAAACCGTGCCATGATGGTGCTGGCGCTGCTTTTCTGCACCTCCGCCCATGGCCTCACCGAAGTCCCGCGCACCTTCGACGAGCTGGCGCAGCTCTCTGAGCTGGTCATCGTCGGAACCGTAAAGGAGATACGCAGCGAATTCGCCGATAACGGTCCGGATCAAAACATCGTTAGTTACGTCACCTTTGACGATCTTCAGCTGGTGAAGGGGGATTCCGCCGCACCGGAATATGTGCTGCAGGTACCGGGGGGCGTGGTTGGACGCTTTGCCCAAGACTACCCGGGATTATCCGTGTTTCGTACGGGACAACGCTACGTGGTGTTTATCCGCGGCAATCACCATGACTTTTTTCCGGTTGTCGGGGTGACGCAGGGTGTATTCCGCGTCCTCACCGATCCCCAGGGGCAACAGGTGGTGGTGCGGGATGACATGGCGGGCCATGCCGGCCAGCGGCGGGCCTTGAGTACTGTAATCCAGGGCGCGCCGACCCTGGATAGCTTTGTCCAGCGGATCCGGGCCGGGCTCATGCCGGTTGCGCCCGCCGCGGAATGAAGGCCGCCATGAACAGACTCCGCAGGCCACTAGGCGCGGCGGCACTGCTGCTGTTGCCCGCGCTTGCCGCAGGCTATGCCTATACCGCACCGACCCCCGACGGTCAGGGAATCCAGCAAAACCAGACCTCCGGCCCGCCCATCATCTGGTATGTGCCGCAACAATCTTTCGTCTTCAATTTCGAAGCCGACTTTAATACGCAGGCCATCTCGGCCATGAATGAATGGAACGCGGTGGGGACGCCCATGCAATGGCATCTGGGAACGGCGGCGGCCACCCCCTGCAACAGTTCGGACAACTTCAATAGCGCCGGCTGGAGCAATACCACCTGCGACAATAAATCATTCGGCGACGCCGTCGCCGTCACCAAGCGCAGCTATGAAAAAATCGGCGGCACCTGGTACCTCACCGACGCCGATATCGTCTTCGACCACTCGCTCGCCTGGCAGCCCCAGTTTAGCGGACCGCTAAGAAATAACGAGCAGGACTTTCACCGGGTGATTCTCCATGAACTGGGCCACGCCTTGGGCCTGGACCATCCCGACGACGCCGGGCAGGCCGTCACCGCCATCATGAACTCAAAGACCGGCGAGATCGATTCTTTACAGCAAGACGACAAGCTGGGCATCAATAAATTGTATCCGGGAAGTCTCACCAGCGCCGGCAATACCGCCAATCAAATCACGCCGTCGCGCGGAGGAGTCGGAGACGGCTGTTGGCTTATGCCGTTGCTGGCGCTCGCCGCACGGCTCAGGCGCCGCACGGCATGGAATGACGCGTTGCGCTTGAATCAATGATAATGATCATTCGGACCGTGCACATGTCCGTGGCTCAGCTCTTCGCTCGTCGCCTCCCGTATTTCCTTGACGGTAACATCGAAATGCAGAGTGACGCCCGCCAGGGGATGGTTGCCGTCGATGGTAACCTGGTCCGCCTCCACGCTCACCACCGTCACCACCCGCTGTCCCCCCTCGCTCATGGCGTGAAATTGCATGCCCACCTGAATCTCTTCTTCGATATCGAACTGCGAATGGGCAAGGTGTTGCACTAAATTTTCATCTCTCACGCCGTAGCCGCTTTCCGGCTGGACAACTGCATTGACCTGATCGCCCTTTGATTTGCCCTCCAGTGCCGCTTCAAGGCCGGGAATGATATTGCCTATGCCGTGGATATAGGCGAACGGGCCTTTCCCCCGAGAGCTATCGAGCTCCGCACCTTGCGCATCGGTGAGAACGTACTCAATCGAGATAACCTTGTTTTTAGCGACTCGCATTTGAAAAATCCTTGTTGTCGGGACAAATAATTTGCAGTTTACGCCTCTAGGCCCCGATGGCCAAGCCGTGGCCCGTCCCTGAAGGAGCGCGTCTATCCGGGGGGAGCGAATCGTAGGATTTAGCCCTCATTTCTCACCAGTGATCTACTGGGCGCTAGGGTTTGCCGGTGGACTGCCGTCCCGGCTGAGCGCCGGTCACTTCATGAAGACCCAGTTCGGCCAGCAAGCCCTGATCCTCGGTTTGGTTGCCCGCGAGGACCGCTTCGGATTTCTTCTCGAGCGGTTTCTTAACGGCTTGCTCCGGGCTTGGCGGCGGCTCATCCGCCGTTGCAGGCGCTGCCTCGCCCGCGCTCGGCTCGGCCGATGTAGTTTGCGTGCCTTCAGCTTGATCGGGCTCAGCCGCGGCTTGTTGCGACTCGTCCGCGGCAGGAACAGCCGTGGCCGGGTCGGCATCGGCCGTAACCGGGATATCCTCGATTGCTTCGGCCGGTGTTTGGCCATCATCGGGGCCGGCGTTGCCTTCACTTGCTTCTGTTTTGGGTTTGTCTATCTTTGATTTTTTAAAGGCCGATATATATTCCCGCCCCAACTGATCCAGCTCCTTCTCGGCGGCCTGGAGTTGCGTGTTCAGATTGGTGTTCTCGGTATGCAGCTCCCCGATCTCGCCGGTCAATGCAGCAATGTCTTGCGACAACTTATCTGCCACTGCGGTATCGACCTTGTTCTCCGTGGACTCGTTCAGCAATGTCCGATAGTGTTCCAGCAAATTCTCAAGCCGGGTATCTAATTTTGCCAATATTTCACTATTGCGAGTGAAATAGAGATCGATGGCATCCTGATAAAACTTATTTTGTTTTTTGGTGAGTTCGCTGGCTCTATTTTGGGCGGCGTCTTCGCTGAGGTTGTTGCTGTTTTTCAACAAGGCCGCCAGCTTCGCGACGCGCTCCGATTGATTTTCCATGATGTTGATCACCAGGGTATTGACGGCGGCTTGATCTCTGCGGTACCGGCGCAGCGCGCGAACGCCGATTATCGCAATCACCGTCAGCAGTACGGCCGTTATCTCCGCCAACACGATAATCAACGTCACCATCATGTATTTGCCCCTTTCGAGGTCGCGGCCGCTTGCCCGGCATCATCGGCCCCGGGCGGGGCATCCTCATTCATCAAGGTGATCTTTTCGCGCTTATGGGGGCGCCACCAGCGCTTGTATGCGAAGAACCCGATACCGATAAGAACGGCGTTTATCAACAGTGTCTGTCCCGCTACCAGAGCCCAATTTACTTTCTTCGCGCCCCCTTGGGATCCCGCGGGCGAAGTGCCGGAGTCTTGCTTGACCGCGGCATTTGCCGGCGGCGTGTCCGCCGCTGCGGGGGCGGCTTGAATCGAATCCGGCGCGGGCGCGCTCTTCTGGTCGGGGGCCGTTTTCGAAGCGGCGGCAACGCCCGCCGCGCTGAATTGGATGGGTCCCAATTCAGCGCTGATGGGTTTGCCTCCGGAATGATTCCCGGTTATGTGAAACTCCGCTTGATAACCGGCGGCATCATTGTAGTCGTTCAATTCCGCCCGCCATTCGGCGGGGCCGCTGCGTGAAAGTTTCACTTCATTTGATTTCCCGCCGCTGTCGCTGACGGCGGCCGTCACTTCCATGGTGTCGGGTTCGATAAGTCCCGCATAGGGAATCACCGACAACACAAAGCGGCCGCTTGCGGCGCGATCCGGCGTTATGCTTGCCTGCGCCGGCTGCGAATAGACGTTGAAGGTCTGCCGTTGCTCGCGCTGGAATGTGGTGCCGTCCACCGACAGGGTCAACTCATGGCGACCCTCCTTCATGGATTCGGACAACTTCTGGCTGAAGGTGCCGTCGCCGGCGGCCATATCCGCGCCCTTGCCATCGTCCTGCAAGCTCCACTCCCACTTCTGGCCACCCTCTTGCTGCTGGCGCAGGGTGATCTTGACGTGATCCAGGAAGTCCTTGCGCTGAATCACGGCGCCCTGCTGGGTCAGCTGCACGAAGTAGTAAGGGGCGTCCTCCGCGCTGAGATTATTCGGCAATTGGGTGGCGCGCATCTTGAGATTGGTGACTATTATGACGCGGTTATCCGCATCCTCCGGACCCAGAATGCGCCACTCGCCGACCTGGGGCTTGGCGATGGTGATCAAGTCATAGCCGGTGTCGCCATGCCAGTGGACCTGCTTTGGCGCATTCTTCATGGCGAAGCGGCTCTGATTCGGATCCACCAATTCCGTGGTCTTGCCTTGCGGATCGCGGAACACCAGAAAGGTGATCTCTTCGATGCTGTTATCCACCTGCACGCGATTGCCCTTCAGCGGCAGGGTGTCCGGTTGGGCGGCCTTCTCGAACAGATGCAAAAATATCCGCTGGAGCTTGTCCGCATTGTCCGCCTCTTCGGACCAGCCGTCGGTGGCGGCGGAGAGCTGGCGCAGCAAGGCATGGTCCGCCTCGCCGGACAAGGCAATGGTGTAGATCTTTACCTTCAAGTAGCGCAGCCGCGGCAAAATTTTATTGATAATGCGATCCCGCGATGCGGCATTGATGGCGGGGTCCTTGGAGATATCTACGAACCCGTCGGTGAGCATGATGAGGCTGCGCTGGCCGTACTCATCCACGGCATTCCAATCGCGTGTTGCGCGCTGCAGCGCCTCTTCGATATTGGTAAACAGCCCGAAGGAATTGATTCCGGAAGCGGAATGTTCGGCTTGATCCTTCCATGCCGCACTGACCTCGCCGAACGGAACCAGCATATTGACGTATTGGCCGTAGGTCCACACCCCGGCACGATCGCCCTTGGGCAGGAGTCCTGTCAGCAATCGCAAGGCCGGTACCCGCAGGTTTTGCGGATCGTTGTGTTTCATGCTTCCCGAGATGTCTATAAGAACGCGGACATCTTGAACAGACGATGCCGAGGCGATGCCCGCGGCAAGGCACCAGGCCGCGATCACCAGCGTTCGGGAAAGAGTACGAGCGATGTTCACAGGAACGGTTGCCTCCTTGCAGTCACACACACTTCTTGTTTTTTAACGGCCGCACTCGCTTAAAGCTTTAACCCGGCGGCGATTTTCTATCTTGATGAGGAGGCGGGCGCTCTCCTCGATGCTTGATATAAAGAAGAAGAGATCATGCGAGCTTCGAGTAGGAACCCCAAGAAAATTACTTTCGTTCCTTGACAAAAAGCGATTCACCGCCTACTTTTAGAAAATGTCTTAGAGTAAGTCCATACATTAGAAAGTGGATATATACGGTTGAGTAACGTATCTCCTAAGACATATAACCGCTTTAAATCATCGGAGTTCTAATAATAGGGAAGAGAGGAGCCTCATCTATGAACAAATTCACCAGACGAGATTTTTTGGGCTTGTCGTTTAAGGCCGGCGCCGCCACCATGGTGACCGGCATGGTCGCGCCTTCCGTCGGCAGCCTTATGGGCTTGGGAGGGGTGGCCGAGGCATCGACCAAGAAAATCTCACCTTTCACCTTCGCGATATTAACCGACTCACACCTATACGATATTGCCAATCATAAGTTTGATTCGCAGCTGGCAAAAGGGGTGGCGGATGTGAACAACATGAATCCGCGGCCTGATTTCGTGCTCTATGCGGGCGACATCGGCCAGTCGGGAAAGGAAGCGGAACTCGCCAAAGGAAAGCGCATCCTCGATAAACTCAAAGTGCCGTACAAGGTCATCCCCGGCGAGCATGACTATTACCTCGACATGGGCAAGGCCTGGCGCGGCATGTTCGGCGATGACCACTGGTCCATGGATCACAAGGGCGTGCATATCATCGGCATGAACTCCATCCTGGTGCCGGACTTCTGGACCTTGAAGGGGCTGACGCCGGAAGAGCGCATGAGCTACATGATGGAGTTGGAGTGCCACCAGTGCGGTGCTTGGGGTGTGCACGAGGAACAACTGGCGTGGCTGGCGGCGGACGTAAAGAACATCAGTCCCGATACCCCCGTGATCATCATGACCCACTCGCCGTTGTGGGATTATTACCCGCGCTGGAACTTCCAGACCTTCGACGCCCCGCAGATTCGCGACATCCTGCGCAAGTTCGACAAGGTCATGTCGATCCACGGCCACGTCCACCAAGTGGTGTACAACCAGATCGGCAACATCGTTTCCTCCGGATTGATGTCGACCTCCTGGCCCTGGCCTTATCCCCCCGTGCAATTGCCTTACCCCGACATCAAGATGAACCGTGTCGACCCCGGCGACTTTGAGGACGGAATGGGCGCCCATGCCGTAATGCTGAAGGAAAACTTCGACGGCGTTATGCAGTACCGCTCTTTCTCCGCCGATGCGTTGCCGGATAACGTCAAGCGCGGCGTCAAGCTATAACTCAAGGGAGGATGAAGAAATGAAATCGACACACTTAATAGGAAAAATCTCCGTCACTGTTCTGGGGGCAGGCGCTGCCATGGCCTTGCTGTTGGGCAGCAACGACGTCTATGCCAAAAAGCCGCCCAGCGCATCGGACGCGGAAGACCAGAGAAACATGCTGATGGCCGCGGTCAAGAAGGGCGACGACCTGTGGCACAGCGGCGCGCTGGGCACCAACGGATTGGGGTGCGCCAATTGCCATCCCGATGCGGCGGCCACCAACCCGCACACCTGGCCAAAATATCAAACCAATCTTGGCAAGGTAGGCACGCTGCGCGATATGATCAATTGGTGTATCGCCGTGCCCCTGCAAGGCAAGCCGCTGGCCCTCGACAGCACGGAGATGGTCGCCATGGAGGCCTATGCCACCTACATGCACCGCGGTATAGCGATCGCGCCGGGCAAGGATGAGCAGAATGGTGGCGTGCCGGTGCATAGCGGTCCCGGCTACCCCACCGGGAACGACGGCAACCGTTGACGATGCAGGCGTAAGACGCGCCGCGTCGCTGGGGGGTAACTGCAGCGACGCGGCGCCTTTGTCAAAAAGGGTCAAAAAGGCCAAATGGGAGAACTTCAATGAACAAGATCATCGCAACCGTGGGGATCTGCCTGTTGCTGGCAACTGCGGTTACCGATGCGGCGACCTGCCGTACCGAGTTGCCGTCATCCACCCCCACGGATCGCTTTAACACTACCAACGAAACCGTCAACGACAAGCAAACCACGCTCATCTGGACGCGTTGCGCGATCGGCCAGCAATGGACCGGCAGTGCCTGCGCGGGCGAAGCGCAGGCCATGAGCTGGAGCGAGGCGGTCGCCCTGGTACAGCACATCAATCAGCAAGGCCTGGCGGGGCAAAAGGATTGGCGCCTGCCCATGGTGCCGGAACTGGCTTCCATCGTAGAGCGTCAATGCTTCAACCCGCGCGTGAACGAAGCGGTGTTCCCCGGCGCGCCGTCCGCGGTATTTTGGTCCAGCATGGAGAAGATGGGCACCACCGACCTCGCCTACTCGCTGGATTTCGGCGGCGGGGCGGCGAAGGCCACGCTTAAAGACTTCAAAGGTGCGGTGCGGCTGGTGCGCGGCGGACCGTGGTGGGAACCGCCGAAGATGATGTCCTCGAAGTAATCCTACGCTCCTGGCGCCGGACC
>Ga0153916_10000215_pt1 | contig 36560 bp, 25 predicted proteins | sample Opewatmetagenome_FD_109642 | JGI IMG/M metagenome (GOLD analysis project Ga0153916, IMG submission 109642) | Freshwater wetland microbial communities from Ohio, USA - Open water 3 Core 3 Depth 4 metaG | ecosystem: Environmental > Aquatic > Freshwater > Wetlands | place: USA: Ohio, Lake Erie...
ACCGTGAAGCACCCATCCGACCCCCGCGCCACGTTCGTCACGGTTTCGCCGACGTTCACCTTGAGCTGGGTGCGCTCGACGATGTCCTCCCAGATGTCGACCAGCTCCTCCTTGGAGATCTCGCGGAAAGCGAGCTTGCCGTAGCCCGGCACCTTTACGGGGCTGGTCATCACGATCTTCTTGCGCGGGTAGTAGCGCACGGTCCCGCCGATGTCCTCCTTCTCGAGCGTCGCGAACCGGAGGCTGTGGTGCAGGCAATGGAGCGACGCCGACAGGCCCGCCGGCCCGCAGCCCACGATCACGACGTCGAGCGCGTCGGCCGGTCCCTTGGACTCGCGCGCGATGCCCTCGATGCACTGCCGGCCCTGCTCGAACGCGTTGCGGATCAGCCCCATGCCGCCGAGCTCCCCGATGATGTAGAGGCCGGGCACGTTGCTCTCGAAGTTCTGCTTGACCCGCGGAATCTCGACGCCGCGCTTGGCGGACCCGAACACGAGCTGGATCGCCTCGGTAGGACAGGCCCGCTCGCACAGGCCGTGCCCGATACAGCGGGCGGGACTCACGACGAACGCCTGCCCGTGGCGGAACCCTAGGACGTCGCCCTCGGGGCAGACCGACACGCAGTTGCCCGTCCCAATGCACGCGCCGACATCCACCACGGGATGGAGCGAGAGGGGCTCGTTCAGCCCGTAGCGCTTGGCGAGCTCCTCCGCCTCGGCGGTGGTGCGCTCGAGGTTGCGTTGCCGCCGGTAGAACGGCAGCATGATCAGGAGCACGAGTACCGCGCCGAGCGCCCCGATCAGCAGCGTGTCAGACATGTCAGAAGCTCGTCCAGAGACCGAAATACAGTCCGCTGGTGTGGAGGTTCCCGCCGCGCTGCACCCGGCCCTGGAGCGTGGCGTAGAGACCTCCCGCCAGCGGGAACGAGAGGCCGGCATCCACACTGTGGCTTACCGACGTCAGCGTGGGGCTCTGGGACCGGTAGAGCTGGTAGCCGGCGCGCGACTGCACGCGGCCGAAGGCGCGGCCGAGTCCCGCGGTGGCGTAGAGCGACTTGCTCCCGGTCTGGGTCCAGTAGCTCCCCGAGGCGCTCCAGTCGAGCCCCAGGATGGGGGTCCGCAGCAGGCTGAACGAGGCCGAGTAGGTATAGCTCATCTCCCCCGCGGTCGTGTCGCTCGCGGCGAACCGGTTCGCCGTGACGTCGAGGCCGACGCTGCCCCCGGAGCCGAAGAGGAACAGCCCCACGTTGCCCTGGTCACGTCGGTACGAAATGAGGTTCGTCGTCTGCCAGAACGCGTAGGGCTGGAACCGGGACAGCCGGCCGTGGACCTCCAGCCCGCGCGCCAGTGGGACCGACGCGGTGGCATTGAACCGCGTCACCACCCACTTGCTCGTCTCGGGGTCACGGTCGACCTGGATGTCGTTGCTGAGCCGGAAGCGCTGCACCCGCAGGTACTGGGACCAGCCGAGGTAGGAGTGCACCAGGAGCCCGTTCGTGGGCCGCACCTGGTTCGCCGAGACGGTGGTCGAGTACCGGACCGGGCCGCCGCCCGCGTCGACCGTGAGGAACGCCGCGTACTTGGGGAGCGTGGTCGACAAACCCTGGTCGCCGCTCTCGGGCTCGAACCCGGCGGCAAACCCGCCACCTAGCCCCCGCCGGCCGCCGAGCCGCATCATCAGCCCGTCCCACTGCCCGCTGAAGTTCGTGTACGGATTGCTGAACCGGCCGAGCTCGACGTACAGCGGAAACCCGGTGAACGACTTGGCCAGGCTCGCCTGGTAGACCTGAACCGCCCAGGCCGGGCTGATCAGCTGCGGGTTGCTGTAGCGATACTGGGCGCGGAGGTTGGTGTTGAGGCTGAGCCCGCCCGGCAGGTCCGCCGCCACCGCCCGCAGCGCGAGCGACGGGGTGGCGAACTGGCGCGTTTGCGACTCGAGCTGGTTGCTTTGCCACAGCGTCGTGCTCTGGAAGCCGTCGGCTTCGAGCGCGAGCCGCCCGTGCAGCGACGCCGACCGGCCCTCCGGGCGCCGCGCCGGCGCCGGCCCTTCGGTGACGAGCGGTGTGGGCTCGACCGCATGCGCCGACGTCCGCTGGACGTAGAGTGTCTTGCCGCGTGTGACCGGAAACGCGGTGCCGATGAACTCGACGACCGCGCGGGTCGCCGTGGCGCTCACCACGAAGAACTGTCCCACCGCTTCGCCGTCCGGGGCCTCGTACACCAGGAGCGTGTCATTGGTGGCCAGGCCCTGCTCGCTCCCCGCAGCGAGATAGATGTCGGCGCCGGCGATGTAGTCGACCACCACGGCGACGCGCCCCTGCTGCGCCGCCGCGCGCGGGGCAGCCACCGTCGCCAGCGCGAGCGCGGCGACGCCGACCACCGGGGAGATTCGGGACATCATCGCTCAGTCCGCCCGGCCCCGGGGGTGACGCCAGCAGCAGCGATTGCTGCCGTGGGCGCAATTGCGCACGCCCGAGTGGATCTCGTCACGAGTCTCGGCATGAAGACCTGTTCTGGTGGCAGGCGGTGCAAGTGGCCGCGGGATAGCCGCTGGTGTGGCACTGCGCGCAACGCGCGTCCTGGTGCGCCTGGTTGGTAGTGCTGTTGTAACAGTCGCCATGGACATACGACGTTCGCCCCCAGGTGCCGGCGTTGTTGTCGTGGCACTGGCTGCAGGCAGCCTCGATGATGCCCTGCGTCGTGTGATTCACCGGGGAGGTCGCCGCGACAAAGTCGGCGTGGTGGCACGAGACGCAGTCAGTCATGGACGGGGAGTGTGCGAACGTCGCCCCCTGCCAGGTGATCTGGGTGTGGCATTGCAGGCAGGTCTGCGGGTAGTTCCTCGCCACATGGTTCGGTGCCGCCTCGAAGGTCGCCTGGTGACAGGTGATGCACTCCTGGTCGTTTGACGGGTGGAACAGCGGGGTCATGTCGGCCGCGTGGCAGGCCTGACACGCCAGGGAAGCGTGGGCACCCTGGAGCCGGAACCCGTTCGCCACGAGCGCATGATCGAAGGTCGCGCCGGCCCACGTTTCCATCGTGTGGCAGCTGAGGCAGGTCTGGGGGAAGGCGTTCCCCGAGTGCGCCCGGCTGTAGTCGGGCTGGTGGCAGGTGATGCACGCCTGGTCCGTGGCCCCGGGCCACAGCGGCGCCATGTCCGCCGCGGCATGGCAGCTGGTGCAGCGGATCCGCGCGTGCGCGCCGAGCAGCCGGAATCCGTTCGACAGGGAAACGTGGTCGAAGTTCACGTGCGCCGGCCAGGCGACCGTGACGTGGCAGCGCGTGCAGTCGGTCGGAAAGTTGGCCGTCACGTGGTTCACCGGACTCGCGCGCTCGTAGTCGGCGCGGTGGCACGAGATGCACTGGGGATCGAGCGGCGTGAACGCGCCCCTACGGTCGTCCACGTGACAGGCGCGGCAGGCGATCTGCGCGTGCGCACCGGTCAACGGGAACGTGGTCCGCGCGTGGACCTGCAGCCCCGGCACGTCGGAGAAGCTCACGGTGGTGTGACAGCTCGCGCATCGCTCGGTGTACGCGCCGCGGTGCACGTCGGCGTGGCACGTGGCGCAGTCCGCATCCTTGAGCGTGGGCTCGTCGAACTTGACGGACAGGTGGCACGACCGGCATGCCGCGTCGCGGTGCCGACCCGTCAGCTTGAAGCTGGTCTGGCGGTCGTGATCGAACTTCACCGTGGCGGGGTCGGGCTTCCAGCTGTTCGGCGTATGACAGTCGCTGCAGTCGAGCCCCGCAGGGAGCTTGCCGTGCGGGTTCTGCTGCGCCACCGCGGGGCGCGGCAGCGCGGCCGCGCACGCAAGCAGGACGAGGCTGCGGAGACGGATCATGAGCGCTCTCCCTCGTGGCAGTCCCGGCAGGTCATGCCGAGGGGCCGGTACTTGCGCATGGGCTTGCCGCCCGGCCCCGGGACCGACGGGTGACATGCGGCGCACGCGACAATGCGGTGCGCCCCGTCCAGCGGGTACCGCGTCTTGGAGTGGTCGAACGCGGCGATGCGGAATGCCCGGGTGTCGTGACACGAATCGCACGACCGGCCCGCGAACTGCTCGCCGTGGGGGTCGTTGGCCCGGTGGCACGCGACGCAGTCCTGCTCGGCGATGCGGAACACGAGCGTCTGCTGGCCCAGAGCCGCGCTCTTGTGACATGCGACGCAGGGTGCGGCGCGGTGCGCGCCGGTGAGCTCGTAGCGGGCGTCGCGGTTGTGGCGCGCGATGTCGTAGTCCGTGGGGAGCCACGCGTCCTCGCCGTGGCAGTTCTTGCATTCGAGGCCGCCGGGACTCCGGGCGAACGCGCCGGCATGGTAGTCCACGTGGCAGGAGGTGCACTGGTCCGCCAGCGGCACCGGGTAGGCGCGCGTGCGCGTGGCCGCGACGAACGTCAGGGCAATGTCCTGGTCGCGCGGCCGTGCGGGGTCGTGGCACGCGGCGCACGGAACCGTCGCGTGCTTGCCGTGCAACGCGAACCGCGTGCGGGCGTGATCGAACTTGCGCTCGAAGTCGGCCCCGCCCGTGGCGCGCCAGCCGGCCGTCGTGTGGCAGTCGTTGCACGCCGTGCCGAGACGCCCGCCGTGCGGGTCGTCGCTCCTGTGGCAGGCCAGGCAGGCCCCGAACTCGAGGCCGGTGAGCCGCATGGCCCCTCGGCGTCCCGGCAGCGGGGCGTGGCACTTCTGGCAGTCGACATCCAGGTGACGCCCCGTGAGCGGGTACTTGGTGGCCGAATGGTCGAAGCGGGTCAGGTTCTTCCAGCCCACCTCGGAGTGGCACTCGTCGCACCGGCGTGCGGCGAACTGACCCGCGTGCGGATCGTCCTGCTGGTGGCAGGCCGCGCAGGTCCCGAACTCCAGGCCCGTGAGCTTGAGCGCCCCCTTCCGGCCCGGGATCGGGGTGTGACAGTCGCGGCAGGCGGCATCCGCGTGCTTGCCGCGCAACGGGTAGCGCGTCTTGGCGTGGTCGAAGCGGTCCGGCTTCTTCCAGTCCACCTCGGAATGGCAGTCCTCGCAGCCTTGGTTGGGGAACTGACCGGAGTGGGGATCGTCGTCCCGGTGACATCCGACGCAGGTCGTGGCGAGGCCGAGATACGTCGAGGCCAGGCGGCCGTGCTCGCCCGCCTCCTGCCGCACCGCCGCCTCCACCACGTACTCCGGCCGGTGGCAGTCGCGGCAGGCGGTGCGCGCGTGCCCGCCCGCGAGGTCGAACCCGGTCTTGGCGCGGTGGTCGAAGCCGACCGTGTCGAAATGGACCGCGTCGAAGTCGGTGCCGAAGTGGTCCTTGTGGCACTCGCCGCAGGTGCGGTCGCCGATCGTGGCGTGGAACCCTTTCTTCTGTGCGATGCGCTGAGCGATCGACTTGTGGCAGTCGAGACACTTCGCGTTGGCGACGCCGCGCTCCCCCAGTTGGTGGCATCTCGTGCAGTTGCGCACGCCGTCGAGATCGCCGTGCGAGGCGATGAGCTTCCCGGGAGAGAGCAGCTGGGCGGGCGCCGTGGGCGCGAAGGCAAGCAGCATGAGGAGGGCGAGTCGGGTCCCCGACGGACGAAGCACCCGGCCGCTCAGAACAGCCACGTGTAGCCGAGCAGGATGGCGACGGACACGTGGACCAGCACGATCACGAGCATCACGATCGCGAGTGGCATGTGGAACAGGTGCCAGTACTTGAACAGGCGCTGGAACGGCGTGAGCAGCGCGACCTGATGCTCGAGGGTGGCCTCGTCGCGAAACAGCTTGACGGCCACGGCCCGCGCCTTGGGCGGGACGCCCTTCGCCGCGAGCGCTCGGTGGATCTTCCGATCGTGCGCGCCCTCCGTCAGGTCGTACCAGAGGGACTGGAACAGCGCGCCGGCAAAGCCGCGCGGCGCGGGCCGCTTCGCGACCTTCAGAATCCCGTCGATCTCCGCCGCCGAGAGCCCGGAGCGCTCCTGGATGGCGCGGAGCATGGTGCCGCGCTGCTCCTCGATGGTGTGGAGCGAGAGGAACTGGCCGTTCAGCGTCTTGGGGATCCGCACGTACACGTACCGGCCGAACACGCCGCTCGTCACGACGGCGATCATGCTCCAGAACGCGATCGACACGATGCCGCCGAACTTGAACGTCGTATGGAGCACGATAAGGAACGGGCCCAGTGTGCAGAGGAAGATGTGCACGCCGAGCCAGGTCTTGAGCTTGCCGAACTGGTTGAGCCAACGGACCCGGCGGCGCAACGAGTAGCCCGTGACGCCGACGACCATCATCAGCGTGCCGATCACGCCGTACCCCTGGCCTACCAGGCCGGAGGGCTTGAGCAGCTCGTGGGAGGTCGAGTACGCGCGGGCCTGGAGCGGCGTGACGTAGTACTCGAACCCCCAGGCGAGCAACGTGCCGGCCACGACTAGCCAGACCAGCACCGCGCTCACCGTGACCGCGCGGCGGGCGATCCTGGAGGAGGTCGCCGGGGAGTCGGCGACAGGCGCCGGCGCTACGTGGGTGGGAGAGGCCACGGCGCGAGGTGCGGGCCGAGCGGGCTGGGACGGCGGCGGCAGGATGCTCGCGGTGCGGGCATGAAACGAGTGCATAGGGAACGCCAAGGTACGGAATTCACGGGTCCGTTCTGTGAGCCGGAACCCAAGTTGCCGGCGCGACGAGTCAAGTCCGCCTCGTGCCCAGCGAGTGCCGCACGCAACTCCGCACGATTTATTCCCCTTGCCATGTCGTCATAAGTGTTTGTGGAGATTGGCGTTAGCATGGTACGCACCGATCGGGAAGGTGGTCCGATTCGAGCCAAGCGGAGCGAAACGTAGCAACTGCACCAGGATGGCCCAGGCGAGCCGGGAGCTGCGCAGGTCGGAGAACCCGGCAACGATTGTCCCGGCACGGCGGCCGATCCCCTGGTCGCGGCTGGCGATGGGGTGCTGCGGAGGGCAGATTGGTTGGCCGCGGCTCAACGCCGCCGCGCGCACATGCGTAAGCGGCGTGCAGGCCTGCCGTTCGCAATCCACCTCCACACTTACGCGAGGTCGTGATGCGTCATCGCGCTCCTTGGCTCGTGCCCGCGCTCGTTCTCGTCGCTGGCGTCCCCTCGCTTCAGGCCCAGGTCTCCACTCCGCTCGACTCCGCCACGCTGTCCGCGTTCCGCTGGCGCTCGGTCGGCCCGGCGAATATGGGCGGCCGGATCACGGACGTCGAGGGCATCCCCAGCCCGTCCAAGACGTTCTTCGTCGCGACGGTGGCGGGCGGGATCTGGAAGACCACCAATGCGGGGACAACGTTCCGTCCAGTATTCGACCAGGAGCGCGTCGTCTCGATGGGTGACATCGCGATCGCGCCGAGCGACACGATGACCGTGTGGGCCGGGACGGGGGAGGAGGACTCGCGGAACTCGATCTCGCCGGGCGGCGGGATCTACAAGTCCAGCGACGGGGGCCTCACCTGGACGTTCATGGGGCTGAAGGAAACCCAGCAGATCGGGCGGATCGTCGTCCATCCCACCAATCCCGACGTCGTCTACGTGGCGGCGGTGGGGCACGCGTGGGGGCCGAATCCGGAGCGCGGGCTCTACAAGACGACCGACGGCGGCAAGACGTGGAAGCTGATCAAGTTCGTCAGCAACAAGGCCGGCTTCGTGGACCTCGCGATGGATCCCACGAACCCGGAGATCCTGTTCGCCTCGAGCTGGGAGCGCGTGCGCGGACCGTATTTCCTCAACAGCGGCGGGCCCGGCAGTGCGTTGTGGAAGACCACCGACGGTGGAACGACGTGGACCGAGGTGAAGGGTGGCGGGTTCCCGGAGACCATGAAGGGGCGGATCGGCATCGCGATCGCGCCGAGTGATCCCAAGGTCGTGTACGCGCTGACGGAGGCGGACAGCGGCAAGGGCAGCAAGGAGCGGCTCTCGGGGCTGTACCGTTCCGCGGACGGCGGGGCGACCTGGACCAAGATGAACAGCAACGACGTCCGGCCGTTCTACTACTCGCAGGTGCGGGTGGACCCGAAGGACCCGAACCGGGTGTACTGGTCGTCCACGCCGGTCAACGTCTCCGACGACGGCGGCAAGACGGTGCGCAACGCCACGGTCGGGATCCACGTGGACCATCATGCCATGTGGATCGATCCGAACGATCCGCAGCACTTCATTGTCGGCAACGACGGCGGCGTGGCGCAGACGTGGGATCGCGGCGGGAACTACGACTTCCTCAACACGTTCGCGATCGGGCAGTTCTACCACGTGAGCTACAACATGGACGTCCCGTACCGGGTGTGCGGCGGCCTGCAGGACAACGGCTCGTGGTGCGGGCCGAGCCGCCGGGCACGGGGTGGGATCGACAACTTCATGTGGTTCTTCGTGAATGGCGGAGACGGCTTCTACACAGCGCAGGACCCGAACGATCCGAACATCGTCTACGCCGAGTCGCAGGGCGGCAGCATGGCGCGGGTCGACCTCGCGACCGGCGCGCGGACCAGCCTGCAGAAGCCCGACTGGCGGCCGCGCTACACCGAGTATGAGGACTCGGTCGTGGTCGACTGGCCGGACACCGCGGTGAAGCCGTCGCGCGACCTGCAGCGGCGGCTGGACGATCTGCGCCGACGCCAGCGGGCTGACTCGCTGGCGCTCGACATGCGCTGGAACTGGAACACGCCTTTTCTCATTTCGCAGCACGATCCCAACGTGTTTTACGCCGGCGCCAACCGCGTGCTCAAGTCCACCAAGCGGGGCGACAACCTGCTGCCGATCTCGCCGGATCTGACCACGCGCGACACCATGCGCATCCGGGTGAGCACCAGGACGACCGGGGGCATTACCCCCGACGCCACCGGGGCGGAGACGCACAGCACGATCACGGCGTTGGCGGAGTCACCCTTGCGGTTCGGGCTGCTGTTCGCGGGGACCGACGACGGCAACGTATGGCTCACGCGCGACGACGGCGGCAGCTGGGAGAACCTCACCGGACGGTTCCCCGGCGTGCGCGCGAAGACGTGGGTCACCCGGGTCGAGCCGTCACACTTCGACTCAGCGACCTTCTACGTGACGTTCGACAATCACCGCGAGAACGACTTCCTGCCGTACGTGTACGTGACCAACGACTTCGGCAAGACGTTCCGCTCGATCGCCAACAACCTGCCGAGCGACGGCGTCGACTTCGTGCACGTGATCCGCGAGGATCCGTACAACCGGGATCTGCTGTTCCTCGGCACCGACGTCGCGGCATACGTCTCCACCAACCGCGGGGCCTCGTGGCAGCGCTTCATGGAAGGCCTGCCGACGGTTCCGGTGCACGACCTCGAAATCCACCCGCGCGACCACGAGTTGATCGCGGCGACCCACGGCCGGTCGATCTGGATCGCGGACATTGCGCCGCTGGAGCAGCTCACCGACGCGGTGCTCGCCAAGTCGGCGTACCTGTTCGCCCCCAGGACCGCGTATCAGTACGGCGACGCGCCGGTGGGCGGCGGGTCGAACGGGCACAAGTGGTTCTCGCAGCCGAGCCCGCAGTACGGCGCGGAGATCGCCTACCGCGTGGCCAAGGGAGAGGCGCGCGCGCGCGTGCAGCTCGTGGTGACCAATGCGCGGGGTGACACGGTGCGGACGATCGACGGGCCGGGCAGCACCGGGCTCCACCGCGTGCTGTGGGATTTCCGCGGCCCGCCCGCGCCGTCCCGGCCGCTCTCCCCGGCGGAGCGGCGCGACAGCCTCAAGTTCATCGCCCGCGTAGACCAGGTGTTCGACTCGCTGGTCAAGGCGGGGATGAACCAGGCGATGCTCGATCGCCTGCGGGAGTCCATCAAGTCAGGCAATATGCAGGCCCTGGCCGCGCGATTCGGTGGCGGAGGCGGTGGGGGCGGTGGGGGCGGTGCCGGAAGGTTCGGGGCAGCGCAGGGCTTCGTCGAGCGGCCCGGTGAGAGCTCGGCGGGCGCGGCTGGTCGCGCGGCCGCCCAAGGTGAAGGCGCGCAGGCCGGCGGCGAGCAAGGGGCCGAGGCCCTGCCTGGCCAAGCCCAGATGCAGGACATCTTGCGGGCGCTGCGGCCGCCGGGCGCGCGCGGTGGCGGGGGCGGTTTTGGGGGCCTGTCGTTCGGGCTGTACAATCCGGGCCGGCGGGGCGCGGGATCGCTCGTTGAGACCGGTGACTACCTCGTGACGCTCACGGTCGGCGGCGAGACGCTGCGGCAGACGCTGCGCGTCGAGCGGGTCCGGGGCAGCGGGGACAGCGGCTTCCCGTTCGACGAGGACGACGCGCGGCAGTAGCCGGCGCGTGGCGGAGCGGTGCTGCGCGGCTGGGGGCCCGACCCCGAGCCGCGCAACGCGCTTCGAGGGGCGTTGGCGACGGTGTACCTTGGTGCGGCAACCGCGGAGCGCGAACGATGTCGAGACGACTCTCTCACGTACTGCTCGGTCTGGTCATGCTCGGATCCCTCATGCCCGAACAGCTGGACGCCCAGCGGACGGCGAGACCGGTACTGCACGGCCGCCACTGGGTCGCCATCACCGGCAAGCCGCTCGGCGCCGCGGCGGGCGCCATGATCTTCAGCAAGGGCGGCAATGCGGTGGACGCGGCGTGCGCCATGCTGGGTGCCGTCACCACAATGTGGGACGTCCTAAGCTGGGGCGGCGAGACGCAGGCGCTGATCTACAACCCCAACGAGAAGAAGGTCATCGCGCTCAACGCTCTCGGTGTGGCCCCGACCGGCGCCACGCCCGAGTTCTTCAAGAACAAGGGCATGGAGTATCCCCCACGCTACGGCGCGCTGGCGGCCGTGACCCCGGGGACGGCCGGCGGTCTGATGACGATGCTCGCGGAATGGGGCACGATGAGCCTCGCGGAGGTGCTCGCGCCCGCCATCGAGATGGCCGACGGCTACCCCATCGAGGCGCAGACCGCCGACGCCATCCAGCGCGACACGGCGTGGATCAAGCAGTGGACGTACTCGCGCGCCGTCTACCTGACGCATCCGGGTGAGGCGCGCGAGGCCCCGTACGCGGGGGAGATCTTCCGGCAGGCGGATCTCGCAGCGACGCTGCGCAAGCTGGTGGAGGCCGAACAGCAGGCCCTCGAGGCCGGCAAGTCGCGGAAGGAGGCGATCTACGCCGCGTACGACCGATTCTACCGCGGTGACATTGCCCAGGAGTTCGTGCGCGGTGCCCAGGAGGAGGGCGGCCTCATCACGCTGCCGGATCTCGACCGCTGGAAGGTCTACATCGAGCAGCCGGTGATGACGACCTACAAGGGGATCGAGGTCTACAAGCTGAACACCTGGGTCCAGGGTCCCGTGATGCTCCAGGCGCTCAACATCCTCGAGAACCTGGACCTGAAGACTATGGGCTTCAACAGCGCGCGCTACATCCACGCGCTGTACCAGACGATGAACCTCGCGTTCGCCGATCGGGATTTCTACTACGGCGATCCCCGCTTTCCGCCTGAGGAGCCGCTGCAGGGCCTGTTGTCCAAGGAGTACGCCAAGCAGCGGGCGCAGCAGATCAACTGGGAGCGCAACGATCCCGACGTGAAGCCGGGAGACCCGTATCCGTTCATGGGGACGACGAACCCGTTCAAGCAGTATCTCGATCGCTGGCCGCCCCAGCGCGCGCGGACCGGTGCCCGGGACGCCGGGGAGACGTTCTTCCTCGGAACCACCTCGATCGAGGCGGCGGACGAGCAGGGCTGGGTGGTGTCGGTCACCCCGAGCGGCGGCTGGATTCCAGCCGTGATCGCGGGGCGCACGGGGGTCGGCATGAGCCAGCGTGCCCAGAGCTTCGTGCTCGATCCCGCGGAGGACCCATTCAACGTGATCGAGCCGGGGAAGCGCCCGCGGGCCACCCTCACCCCGGGGCTCGCGCTCAAGGACGGGAAGCCGTACCTCGCGTTCGCCGTGCAAGGTGGCGATACGCAGGACCAAAACCTGCTGCAGTTCTTCCTCGACGTCGTCGAGTGGGGCATGAACGTGCAGCAGGCCGTCGAGGCGCCGAACATCACCAGCTACCAGATGTGGGACTCGTTCGAGCATACGTCGGTGCCGGGCCGGCTCACGGTGAACGCCAGCGTGCCGGACAGCGTCCGGGAGCAGCTGACGGGCATGGGCTACCGGCTGAACGCCCAGCGGCTGACGTCCGGACCGATCAACGCGATCTTCTTCGACTGGGTGCACGGCTCGTTCTGGGGCGGCTCGAGCAACTACGGCGAGGACTACGGGATCGCGTGGTGAAGCACTGCGCAATGGAGAATGATGAGTGTAGCATGCTGAATGCAGAGGGCGGCGCCCCAATCTGCATTCTGCAATCTGTCGTTTCACTCTGCAGTCTGCAGTCTGCATTCTGCATTCCGGAGAGGTCGTTTCGCCGATGAAATCGCTCGCTCGCATCCCGCTGCGCGCCCTGCTCCCCGTCCTGCTCCTCGCCGCATCCCCGTCGCCCGGCGACGCCCCGCTGCTCGGCTTCACCGCCGAGCACGCCGCGCGGCAGCGGGCGCTCGAAGCTCGCCTCGACAGTCTGGTCTCGCCCGACAGTCTGCCGATCTGGATGAAGCGGATGAGCGCGAAGCCGCACCACGTGGGATCGCCGTACGGCAAGCAGAACGCCGAGTTCATCGCGTCGCTGTTCCGGTCGTGGGGCTATGAAACGACGATCGAGCGGTTCGATGTGCTGTTCCCGACTCCGACGCTGCGTGTCGTGGAGCTGGTGGCCCCGACCCGCTACCAGGCAAAGCTCGCCGAGCCGGCGCTCCAGCAGGACGCGACGTCCGGGGTGATGCAGGACCGGCTCCCCGTGTACAACGCGTACTCGGTGGACGGAGACGTCACCGCCGAGCTGGTCTACGTAAACTACGGGGTCCCGGCGGACTACGACGAGCTGGCCCGGCACGGCATCGACGTGAAGGGGAAGATCGTGATCGCGCGCTACGGCGGCTCGTGGCGGGGGATCAAGCCGAAGGTGGCGGCCGAGCACGGGGCGATCGGGTGTCTCATCTACTCGGATCCCCAGGACGATGGCTACACGCAGGGGGATCCGTACCCGACCGGCCCGTTCCGGCCGGAGTTTGGTGCGCAGCGCGGCTCGGTGGCCGACATGCCGCTGTACCCGGGGGACCCGTTGACGCCCGGCGTCGGCGCCACCCCGGAGGCCAAGCGACTGCGACGCGAGGACGCGCAGACGCTCACCAAGATTCCCGTGCTGCCGATCGCCTGGGGAGACGCGCTGCCGTTGCTCCGGACACTCGAGGGGCCGGTGGCACCGGAAGCGTGGCGCGGCGCGCTCCCGATCACCTATCACCTCGGTGCCGGCCCGGCCCGGGTGCGGCTCGCGGTCGCGTTCACGTGGCAGCAGGTCCCGGCCTACGACGTGATCGCGCGGCTGCAGGGGAGTCGCTTCCCGGACGAGTGGGTGATCCGCGGCAACCACCACGACGCCTGGGTGTTCGGCGCGGCCGACCCGCTGAGCGGGCAGGTGGCGCTGCTCGAGGAAGCGCGCGCCGTCGCGCGGCTCGCGCAGAGCGGGTGGCGTCCGCAGCGCACCATCATCTACGCGGCGTGGGACGGCGAGGAGCCGGGCCTGCTCGGCTCCACCGAGTGGGTGGAGGCGCACGCCGACGAGCTGTCCCGCAAGGCGGTGGCCTACATCAACTCCGACGGCAACGGCCGCGGGTTCCTTGGCGTCGGGGGCTCGGGCGAGCTGGAGCGGCTGGTGAACGAGGTCGCCGCGGACGTGCGCGACCCGCAAACCGGCGTGTCGGTGCTGGAGCGGGCGCGGGCGCGGCGCCGCGTGTCGGGCGGTGCGGAGGCGGACGCGCCGGGCGACCTGCCGATCGCGCCGCTGGGCTCGGGATCCGACTACACCCCGTTCCTGCAGCATCTCGGGGTCGCCGCGCTCAACATCGGGTTTGGCGGCGAGAACGAGGGCGGCGACTACCACTCGATCTACGATTCGTTCGATCACTACGTGCGGTTCGGCGACCCGGGGTTCGCCTACGGCGTCGCTTTGGCCCAGACGGCGGGCCGATTGACGCTGCGGCTGGCGGACGCCGACGTGCTGCCGCTGCGATTCGGCAATCTCGCCGCGGACGTGGGCCGGTACGTCGACGAGCTCGACAAGCTCGCGGCCGACATGCGGCGCGACACCGAGCGGCGCGACGCGCTGCTCGCCGCCCGGGCCTATCAGCTCGCCGCCGATCCGAAGGAGCGCTACGTCCCGCCCGACTCGCAGGCGGCCGTGCCGTTCCTCAATGTCGCGCCGCTCGAGAACGCCCTGGGCGCGCTCAAGCGAAGCGCGGAGCGCTACGATTCGAGCCTCGCGCAATCCGGCGCGCCGACCGATCCGGCCGTGGCCGCCCGGGTGAACGCGGCCCTGGTGGGCGCGCAGCGCGCGATGATCACCGGCCAGGGGCTGCCCCGGCGGCCGTGGTTCCGGCACGAGATCTACGCGCCGGGCTTCTACACGGGGTACGGGGTAAAGACGCTGCCGGGCGTGCGCGAAGCGATCGAGCAGCGGAGCTGGCCGGAGGCGGATGCGCAGACCGGGATCGCGGCGCAGGCGCTCGAGGCCGTGGCCAAGGGCCTCGACGCTGCGGCCGCGGCCCTCGGAGGCTCGACCGGGGCTCGCTAGCGACGCGGCTCCCCGTGCAAAGCGCCCAGGACCATCGGCCCTGGGCGCTTTCGCTTCACCACCCCTGCAGATCGCTACACGTAGGAGTGGTAGTCGGGCTGGTACATCAACCCACGGACGTGCGCCCCCAGATCCTTGGGCTTGGGGGCCGTAGCGAGCCCGCTGTCGTACGCCTCCTTGGCCACCGCGGTCGCGATCGCACCCGACACCTCGCGGATCCGGTTGAGCGGTGGGAAGATCGTGCCCTGGTCGAGATACTCCTGGGTCACCAGATGAGCCAGGGTGTCCGCGGCGACGTAGAACATCTCGTCGGTCACGTGCTTGGCGCGGGAGGCGATGACGCCGAGCCCGATGCCCGGGAAGACGTAGGCGTTGTTGCCCTGGCCGGGCACGAGCGTGCGGCCCTTGTACGCGACGGCAGGGAACGGGCTGCCGCTCGCGAAGATCGCCCGGCCGTCGGTATGGCGGTATGCCTGCTCCGCCGTGCACTCGGACTTGGCCGTCGGGTTGGAGAGGCTGAAGATCATCGGCCGCTCGTTGAACTCGCCCATCCGCTTCAGGATGTACTCCGTGAAGCTCTGCGGCTGGCCGGAGACCCCGATGAGGCACGTGGGCTTGAGCGCATCGACGATGGCCTCCAGATCCTTGATGGACTCGTGCTCGTGCGCATAGGGCTGCTTGTGCGCGGCGAGATCCGTCCGCGACTTCACGACCAGCCCTTTCGAGTCCACGAACCAGATATGCCGCCGGGCCTCGTCGGGCGTGACGCCCTGCTTGACCAACGCCGACACGATGAGGTTGCCGATCCCGCTGGCCGCCTCGCCCGCCCCGTAGAACAGGATGCGCTCGTCCTTGAGCGGCCGCTTGGTGAGCCGGTTGGCGGCGATCAGGCCCGCGAGGGTGACGGCGGCGGTGCCCTGAATGTCGTCGTTGAACATGCAGATCGTGTTGCGGTACTTCGCGAGCAGGTGGATCGCGTTTTCCGTGGCGAAGTCCTCGAACTGGATCAGCAGGCCGGGGAACGTCTCCCGCGCGGCGGTCACGAACTCATCGACCAGCGCCTCGTACTCGGCGCCGCGGAGGCGCTTCTCCAGGATGCCCGGGTAGAACGGGTCGCTCAGCAACTGGGCGTTGTTGGTGCCGACGTCCAGCGTCACGGGAAGGCAGCGCTGCGGGTGGATGCCGGCGAGGCCGGTGTACAGCGACAGCTTGCCGATCGGGATCCCCATGCCCTGGGCGCCCTGGTCGCCCAGCCCCAGGATGCGCTCGCCGTCGGTTACGACGATCACGTCCACTTCGGGCTGAGGCCAATTGCGGAGGATCTCGCGCACGCGGCCCTTGTCGTAGCGGGAGATGTAGACCCCACGGGCCCGCCGGAAGATGTGGCCCCACTGCTGGCACGCCTCACCCACCGTGGGCGTGTAGATGATGGGCATCATCTCGGCCGTGTTGTCGAGGATGGTGCGATAGAACAGCGTCTCGTTGCGGTCCTGGAGGGCGGTCATGAAGACGAACTTCTCCAGGGGGGTGGTCTTGAGGTGGAAATTCTCGAGGATGCGGGCTTCCTGGTCGTGCATCGTGAACACCCGCGGGGGCAGCAGGCCCCGCAGCTTCAACGTATCGCGCTCGACCTCGGTAAAGGCCGTGCCCTTGTTCAGGGCGGGGTTATGGAGAAGCTGCGTGCCAGTCGGTATCGGACCCTTCGGTTTCACAGGACACTCCGAGAAAGGCTGAAGGAGGCAGTCGGCGGAAGAACGCCGGCCGAGGTTGAAAATACCGCGCCGTCCGCCTGTTGGGACCCCGCCGGCGGTTGCGGTGTACGCTGGAATCCGGATATACTCTATCGGCTTTTGGGACGGGCCGTCCCGGCCTCCAGCCGTCCCAGCCGGTCACCATCCTCGGGGGGAAGGATCCATGAGCTCGACGATGCTGCTTGCCGCTGCACTGGCATTCATCGGTGTCCCGCCGTCATCCAGCCACGCGAGTGGCGCGACCCGTCCCGAACCGCCGAAGCCTCGCGTCGTGCGGATCGTAGCCAAGGACTTCGCGTTCGATGCGCCGGCGGAGATTCCCGCGGGGGTCACGCTGATCCGCCTGGTGAATCGCGGAGCCGACATCCATCACATTCAGATCATGCAGCTCCCGGCTGGGAAGACGCTGCAGGACATGATGGGAACCCTGCAGACGGAAGGCCCGCCGCCGGCAGGTGCCGTGTTGCTCGGGGGACCCAACGCCGTGATACCGGGCGACAGCTCGCAGGCCATCGTGGACCTCGAGCCGGGGAACTACGCGCTCCTCTGCGTCATCCCCGGGTCCGACATGGTGCCGCACATGGCGAAGGGCATGGCGGCGGCGCTCCGCGTGACGGGACCGGCGGTTGCGCGGACGGCGGGCGTGGAGTCCGAGGTCAAGGCCGACGTCTCGCTGGACTTGGTGGACTACGGGTTCCAGCTGTCGCAGCCGCTCACGGCCGGTCCCCACATGCTGCGGGTCACCGATCGCGCCCAGCAGCCCCATGAGGTGGTCATCTGGCAGCTGGCGCCTGGCAAGACCGCCGACGATCTGAAGGCGTGGTTCGCGGCGAGCATGCAGGGCCCCCCGCCGGCGCGACCGATGGGTGGCACGGTGGCGCTCAGCGCGGGCGAGGAGAACATCGTGCCGCTGAACCTTCCCCCCGGCGAGTACGCCCTGGCTTGCTTGGTCCCGGACGCCAAGGACGGTGCGCCCCACCTGATGCACGGGATGCTGCGGCAGATCACCGTGCGCTGATCGCCTCACGGCGGTGGGAGCGGGGGCGCACGGCAGGTTGCCGCGCGCCCCCGCCGTGTCTCGCCCGCTTTGCCTCGCTCAGCTGCGGCGCCGTGCGTCAGCGGCCCGGTCCGCCCCCCAGGCGGAGCTTCGCGATCCGGTTGCGGGCCTCGGCGGCTTCGGAGGCGAGACGTCTAGGGCAGCGGGCGAGGAACGCCTCGTACTGAGCGATCGCCTCGTCGGTTCGCTTGAGCGACGCGAGCGCCGCGGCGAGGTTGTAATACGGCCGGGCCCAGTGCGGCTCGAGCCGCACCGCTTCCAGAAGCTGGGCTTCGGCCTCCGCGTCGTGCCCGGCGAGGTACAGGGCACGGCCGTAGTCGTTCCGCAGCACGGCGTTGCCGGGCTTCAGGCCGACCGCCAGCTCGTACTCGGCAAGCGCGGTCTTCACGTCGCTCTGCTCGAGCGCCGCCTCCGCCATGCGCTGGTGCGCAATGTAGAACGCGAGGTCTTCCGTGAGAGCACGTTCGTACGCCTCGCGCGCGGGGCCCCAGTGATGTCGGTGCGCCTCCGCGAACCCGATCATGTACTCGAACATGGCCTTCGAGTTGTACACCTGCGTTAGGTACTTCTCGTCGCGCGCGCGCAGCGAATCGATGAGCAGGCGCAGCTCGGCGACCGTGCTGTCGTAGAGCTGTTGGTAGTAGAAGCTCCACGCGCGATATCGGTGCGCCAGCAAGAGGCTGCCGTCGTTGCGCAGCGCTTCCGCGAAGGCAGCGTTGGCCTGGGAGTAGCACCCGTTGTTGTAGTGGACGTATCCGACGAAGTACTGGTCCCTCTGTTGCTCCCTTTCCTCCGCGAACACGCAGCTTGCTCGCCGGTCGCCGTACGGGTCCCGCATGATGATCTCGGACACCAGGGAATCGAGTAGCCGGGCATCGTCCGACTTGGCGACGCGGCTCACTCCCCGGTCGTAGTCGCGCCGCCAAAAGAACGAGTGACGATTGAGGAAGGCGACATACAGCCCGCGGAGGTAGGTGATATCGCCAGGTTCCAGCCGCTGCGCCCAGTAGTACGCATTGTAGGTGCTCTTCCAGTCCATTGCGGGTCGTCTGCCCCACTCGTAGTAAGAGCGGGCGTCGTTTGTATCGGCGTCGGCCGCGAGCCGCGGACGGGGTGGTGTGGATTGCGCGAGCACGGTGGGGGCGGCGAGGGAAACGGCCAGGACGGCGGGGGCGAGGCGGCGCATGGCTAGCTCCTGGAAGGAACTCGAGGCGGGCCTACAGATCGGGTGCGGCGGGCGCCGGAGAGCGCTGCTCAGGGCGGGGACCCGGCCCGGAGCTTCGCGATCCGGGTGCGCGCTTCTGCAGCCTCGGTTGCGAGGCGCTTGGGGCAACGGGCGATAAACGCCTCGTACTGGGCCACCGCCAGCTCGCGCTTTCGCTGGTTGGCCAGGGCGACCGCGAGGTTGTAGTAGGGTAGCGCCCAGTAGGGCTCGAGGCGGATGGCCTCGCGCAGCTGCGCTTCCGCTTCCGCGTCCCGATCGTTCTCGAGCAGCGTGTACCCGTAGTCGTTCCGCAACAGGCCATCGTCGGGCTTGAGGCCGACCGCGAGGTCGAACTCCGTAAGCGCCGTCTGCACGTCGTGCTGCTCGAGCGCCACCCCGCCCAGGTGCGCGTGCGCCACGTAGAACGCGAGGTCCTCCGTCAGCGCTCGCCCATACGCCTCGCGGGCGACGGCCCAGTGGCTCTGGGTCTCCTCGGTGAAGCCGATCATGTACTCGAGCATGGCCTTCGAGTAGTACCAGAATGTCAGGTACTGGAGATCCCGCTGGCGGAGGGAGTCGATGACCACATTCAGCTGAGCGACCGTGCTGTCGTACTGCTGCTGAAAGTAGAACCCCCGCGCCCGGTGGATGTGCGCGTCGAGCAGGCCGGGGTTCTCGGCCAGGGCCTCCGCAAAGGCCCGGTTGGCCAACTTGTAGCACCCATTCAGGTAGTGAGCCATCCCGACGGCCATGCGGTCACGCTGCTTCTCGAGTCCTTCCACGAACGTGCACGGCTCGTCGAAGCGGGCGAATGGGTCGTGGATCAGCACCTCAGCCCACGCGGAATCGATGGCGCGTGATTCCTTCGACCTGAGCACGTACGCCGCGCCGCGCTCATGTTCGACCCTCCACTGATAGGGCTGACGACCCAGCAGCGCTTCGTGCATGGCGAGCAGGTAGCGCAGATCCCCCGGGTCGAGGCGCCGCGCCCACCAGATGGCGTCGTGCGTCTTCTGCCAGCCGACGTCGACCCGGCGCGACCACTCGTAGTACGCGCGGGCGTCGTTCGTATCGGCATCGGCGGGGAGCTTCGGACGGCGGGGGGTGTTCTGTGCGACGAGGCCAGGGGCGGCGAGCGCGGCGGCCAGGGCGACGAGGACTAATCGGCGCATGACCCAACTCCGGTGGCAATGCCCTGCCAACCTACCGACCGACCCCATTCGGCGCCAGCCGGGCCCGGGATTCAGCGGCCCCTGTCCACCATTCCGAAGAAGGACCCGCCGTGCCAGCTCGACCGCGCAGGCGTCTCCCACCGGCCGGCGCGCAGGGCGCCAAGTGACTGCACCGTGTTGTCGAACACCACGGTGTCGGGCGAGACCACACCGGCCCCGGCGAGCTCGCGAAATCGGGTCCGGGGAACGCGCGCGATCCCATCTCCGTCCCGATAGAGCACGGGGCCGTTGTCGAGCAGCGCGATCCCGAGCCGGCGCTCGTGCTCCCTGAGCTTGCGGGTCAGCGCGTCGATCGAGCAGCCGGAGACCCCGGCCGCGGCCTCGTCCACGGCCACGAGGAGGAACCGGTCATGCCGCCAGTCGCGGCCGCAGGTGAGCGGCACGCCGTGCGCGGTCCATGTCGTGAGGAAGGCATCGACGTCGCCGAGCAGCGCCTGCCGGTCGGATGGCGACAGCGCGCGCTCGGCGGCGAAGATCCAGAGGCGCGCCGTGTCGGGCAGCGCCGTGAGGGAGACCAACGGCATGGCTCGCTCCCGCTCCGGTCAGCTGGGGTCGCTCAGCGGCGCGGCAACCCGGTAGCTTTGGTACTCGCGTACCGCTCACAGGGAACCGCGCCATGTCCCGTAATGTACTCACCCCCCCGAGCCGCCTGCTCCTCGGCCCCGGACCGTCGAACCCCGATCCCGCGGTGAGCGCCGCGATGGCCGCGCCCCTGGTCGGCCACCTCGATCCGTATTTCCTGAGGGTGATGGACGAGACGATGGCGGATCTGCGGGCCGTGTTCGGGACGACAAACCATCACACGATCCCGATGTCCGGCACGGGCACGGCCGGGCTCGAGACGATCATGTTCAACCTCGTCGAGCCGGGAGACGAGGTGATCGTGGGCGTGATCGGCTATTTCGGCCAGCGCCTGGTGGAGCTGGCCGAGCGCGCGGGAGCCCAAGTGCGCCGCATCGACGCACCGTACGGCGAGGTAATCATGCCGGAACGGATCGCGCACGAGCTGAAGCGCGGGCGCCCGAAACTGGTGGCGCTGGTGCACGCGGAAACCTCGACCGGCGCCGCGCAGCCGCTCGAGGACATCGGGCGGATGGTGCGGGAGCACGACGCGCTGTTCATGGTGGACTGCGTCACGTCGCTGGGGGGCATGCCGGTCGAGACCGACGCCTGGCTGATCGACGCCGCCGGCTCCTGCTCCCAGAAGTGCCTCGGCGCGCCGCCAGGGCTCGGGCCCGTGACGGTCGGGCCGCGCGCAATGGCCGCGGTCGAGCGCCGGAAGACGCCCGCGGCGACCTGGTACTTCGATCTTCGCCTGTTGTTCAAGTACTGGGGCGAGCAGGGCGGGCCGCGCGAGCGCGCGTTCCATCACACGGCGCCGGTCGCCAACATCTATGGATTCCACGAGGCGCTGCGGCTGATTCTCGAGGAGGGACTCGCCGCGCGGTTCGCCCGCCACCAGGCGGCGCACGAGCGATTGGTTCAGGGTCTCGAAACGCTCGGCCTTTCGCTATTCACTCCCGCCGCCCACCGACTGCCGATGCTCAACGTGGTCCGCATCCCCGACGGGGTGGACGACCTCGCCGTGCGCAGGGCGCTGCTCGCGCGCGGCATCGAGATCGGCGGGGGATTCGGCCCGCTCAAGGGCAAGGCCTGGCGCGTCGGGCTGATGGGCACCAACGCGACGCCGCAGGTGGTCGATACGTTGCTGGGAGCGATGGCGGAGGTGTTGGGGCCGGGGACGGGCCAGGAGAAACGCGGAGATCAGTCTCCCGGCCGCGGTGATGCTCGGTGATCATGCGCGAGGGCTCTTGCTAGCTGCCGGCACGCCTCGGTAAGCACCTCGGCATCGAGCCGCCGGCCGGGTGCAACCGAGGCGAGACGCGTCTCGCCGACGATCATCAGCCCGGCTTCGAGATCCTCGGCCGATCGCACCCTCAGCCCGGTGGTGGACAACAGTTGGTCCGCGAGACGCTGGCCCGGCCCATTGAGATAGGGGCGGTCTGGCTCGCTGCGGATCACGCCGGCCCGACGAAGGGCTACACACAGATCCCACGCCTCCGCCCGATTGAACCCATGAGCTACCAGTCGGGTGCGAAGCCGGTCAAACCGCACCGGCCGCGCCGGCGCCCCGTCGCTCGCCAGAAGCCGGGCGGTCCGAATGGCCCAGTCTCGTACCGTCGGGTTCACGGGCAGGGAATCGTCGGCAGCGCACTCCGGGCCCGCCGGGGTCGGCCCCACTTGTGTCATGGCGAGGCGAACATGCCCAGCCACAGCCGTCGCTACGGGGTCCGCCGCGCTCGCTTCACGCTGTCGCCACACCTCGACGTATGCGGCCCCCAGCCGGTCCCAGAGATCGGCTTGGCTGAGGGCCGCATGGCCGATAGCGCCAGGCGCGGGCCCGCGCGGTTCTTCCCAGCGCGCCGCCTGTGGCCTACTCACGTGCGCGTCTCCCGCCGACTTTTCGCCGCGCGGGATTCGACGCGACGTGGGGCGACCGGAGGCACGGGTCAGCGACCAAGGCAACGCCCCTTACGGCTTGGCTGGAGGCTGGGACGGGCCTGGCTTCGGAGGCTGACTCGGCTTCGGAGGCTGACTCGGCTTGGGGGGCTGCCCCGGCTTGGGAGGCTGCCCCGGCTTTGGGGGCTGCTGTGGGGGCTTCGCAGGCGGTTGCTGGTTCTGGAATGACATGCTACCTCCATGTGGCGTAACGTGTTGTAGCGCGTCGTACAATTGCACAGCATTCTGCATCAAATGAGGTATGACTATGTACTTTCACGTAGTTTAAAGTATATATTGGTGTATCTCCGTGTCAAGAATCCGCCCCGGTAGTCTACTCGCCGGGCTCGGCGCCACCACCGGGAGATCTTGGGGGACACATGGAAGATCGCCTGATGACAGTCCGGGAGATCGCGGCGTACCTCAAGCTCAATGAGCGGACCGTGCTGAAGCTCGCCGCCCAGGGACCGCTGCCAGCCGTTCGGGTGGGTAACCAGTGGCGCTTCCGGAAGGCCATGATCGATGCGTGGCTGGACGACCAGATGCTCGGTATCAGCCGACGCTACGTGGCGGTGCCTCACGCGCCCGATGCGGTTCCGATGCTCCTCGAGCTGGAGAGCTGTTTTGAGCCGCGGCACGTCGCGCCCGAGCTCGTGGGCACCACGAAGACGGCGGTAATCGAAGAGCTGGCGGATCATGCCGCCAGGCTCGGACTGATTCGGGACAAGCGGTGGTTCGTCGGTGCGCTGGTAGAGCGTGAGAACATCATGCCGACGGCGATCGGCAACGGGATCGCGTTCCTGCACACGCTGAATCGACACCCGGACCAGGTGCTGCGCCCGTTCATGGTGCTCGGTCGATCGCGCGCTGGGGTGGATTTTCACGCGCTGGACGGGATGCCGACCCACCTGTTCTTCGTGCTCGGGCTGCGCTACCAGGCGCTGCACCTGCCCTGGCTGACCAAGCTCGCGCGGATGCTCGCCAGTCCCGAGGCGGTGGCGGATCTGCTTGCGGCACCGAGCCCGGAGCGCATGTACCAAGTGCTGGTTGCGGCCGAGCGCAGACTCAGCGAAGCGCGGCCGGCCGCCAGCGCGTAGGCTCCCCGGCACGGCGGCACGACAATGGCGAGCGGCATCGCGAGGGGTCTGTGCGAGGGCGACGCGCCGACACCCCAGGACTCCACCCCTGGGGATGTGGAGTCGTTGCTCGGGCAGTATCGCGCGGAACTCGACGCGGCCGAAGCGATGCTGCGAGCGGCATTCGACGAGGCGGCCACGGCCACGCGTGCCGCTCGGAACATGGAAGTCGAGTTGCGGCGCGCGTGGGAGGAGTCACAGGGCCGGGCGCCATCGCCGGCCCTCCAGCGAACGCTCGATCGGTTGCGCGAGGAGCGGGCGACGTGGACGGAACGCAAGCACGGGGCCCAACGCGCAGCCGATGAGGCTGCCCTGCGAGTCGCAGCCGCGCGGCGCTGGCTGCAAAGTACGGAGGATCGTGCGCGACGCCTGCGTCGCCAGGTGGCGCACGAGGTGGATGCGGTGCAGGTCCTGCATCGGGCCGTCGCGGCCGCGGAGCGCAGCTTGGCCGAGCAGCGGGAAACGCTGAGAGAGAAGGACGCGGTGCTGGTCGCGCTTCGCGAGGAGCTGGCGCGGCTGGCCGGAGTGCACCAGCCCTAGCGTTGGCCTCCTGCTAGGCGGCCGAGCATTGGGACTGCGTCCCCCGGAGAAGCGCCAGCCCAGTTGTGCGCGGGGAGGCCCCGCTTCTCGAAAGGGTGCTACCGGCTGTCGTCCGCTACAAACGCCACGTAGTCTCCCCGCGGGCTCACGGCGATCCGCGTCACGCGCTGGATGCCCTGAGCGGCGAAATCGGCCACCGGGATCCACGCGGTGTCGACGCCGAGGCGGAACGTCAGAAGGCGCGTGCTGTCGGCCGCGAGCAGGGCTCCATCGGCTAGCGCGAAGAAGTCGTTGAGCGGCGCGCGAACTACCCGCGTGACGCGGCCGCCGTCGAGATTCAGGCTGGCGATGACGAAACCCGCCGAGTCGCGCTGCGCGAACAGGATGCGCCGCTCGCCGGGGACGCGCTGGAGCCCGCGGCCGATGTCCCGGGCGACTTCGATGGCGGTCGTCGCGCCGGCCGGCACGAGCCGCAGCGTCGCGGGCGAGCCGAGCACGAAGAGCGCGACGTCGCCCTGATCGCTCCAGGCGTGGTAACCGACCGGCTTTACTTCCGGGAGCAGCAGGCGGGGGGCCGACCCGTCCGCGGCGAACGCCCACAGTCGCTGCGTGGAATCGGCCTCGACCCGGACCACCGAAAAGCCGGGGCCCGACGGCAGCGGCGTCGGCGAGTACTCACTCTCGGGAGTCACCGTTACGCGGCTGCTGGTTCCCGCGGCGAGGTCGTAGCGCCAGATGTCAGCCTGCCCGTCTTCCCGTATGGATGTGTACAGAAATGCGGAGCCGTCCGGCAGGAACGCCGGTTGGTTGTCATAGCCGGGGCGGTGGGTCACGTTGACCGGGATGCCGAGGACGAGCCTCCCCGCAACTGTCGCTAGCGGAGCGAGGTAGATGTCCGTCGCCGGCGCCTGCGCGAGGAGTGGTGTCCCGAGCCCCAGCGGCGCGGTGCCGGCCAAGCCGAGCCGGACCGCCAGGCCACCGATCGATGCGAGGCGTGACAAACGGGGGTGGCGCCGCGACGTGGCGTCACCCCCGCTCGGGAATCCGGGCAAGCTGCTAGTTACCGCCGCCCGCCGGGCGTCGCATCGCGACTCGTGGGGCCGGCAGGGAGTCGAACTTGGCCTGCTGATCCGCCTTGAGCAGCCCGCGAATCGCCTTGTAGTGGCCGTCGAGCTCGGTCTGCATCGACTCGAGCGTGGTCCGGAACGCCTGCATCTGCTCTGGGGACGGGCGTTCCCCGCCGCTCATCATCTTCTGCCGCTCGGCCGCGGCCTTCTTCATGACCGCATTGAGCTCGTCGTAGTGCTTCGTGACGTCGGCCTTCTGGGCGTCGGTAACCCCGACGGCTGCAACCAGGGAGTCGATCGTCATCCAGTGGTCGGCGGGAGCCCGTCGGCCCTGCATCGGGCCCTGGGCGTATACGGAGGTACTCACCGCCGCCGACATCAAGACTGCCAGAAATGTGGTGCGCATAGGTTTGTTGACCTCGTTCGGGGTTCGGGTTGTGGGTGGCTGAGGTTGACACTAGTACGCGCGCGGGCTGCCGTTTGTTCAAGTTGGCCGGTTCCCCCCTCCCCCCGGAGCCCCTCCCCGAGGCCGCCGGCCCGGGTCACCCCTCCTGGAAAATGGACCGGACCTTGGCGAGCAGCATGTCCACCGCCACCCGGTTTCGTCCCCCCTCCGGGATGATGACATGGGCGTGGCGCTTGCTCGGCTCGACGAATTCCAGGTGCATGGGCCGCACCGTCTGGAGGTACTGCCGCACCACCGAATCGAGCGAGCGGCCCCGCTGCTGAAGGTCGCGCTCGAGTCGGCGGATCAGGCGGATATCGGCGTCGGTGTCCACATACACGCGGATGTCCATCAGCGCGCGGAGCGCCGGCACGGCGAGGATGAGGATGCCCTCGAGAATGATCAGCCTGCGTGGCAGGGCGGTCACCGAGCGGGCGGAGCGGGTGTGGGTCGCGAAATCGTAGACCGGCACCGCGACCGGCCGTCCCACCCGTAGCTCGTGCAGATGCCGGATCAGCAGGTCCGTTTCGAGCGCGTCAGGGTGGTCGTAGTTGATCTCCTCCCGCCGATCTGCCGGGACCGTACTCCGGTCCTGGTAGTACGCGTCGTGCTCGATCACGGTGATCTGATCGGCGCCGAGGGCGCCGACGATCTCCGTCACGACGGTCGTCTTGCCGGAGGCGGAGCCGCCGGCCACGCCGATCACGATGGGGTGGGACATGTGGGAGGGAATCTAGCCGGGGATGCCGCGCTCGGGCGTCACGGGCTGTGAGCGGCGAAGGCCCGCAAGCAACGCGGCGGGCACCCAAGGGAGCCCGCCGCACCTGCCAGTTGCGACCTACGGAAGAGCGTCAGCTCGCGACACGACCGTGGGCGACCTTGCGTTCCACGCCGCCGTCGAAATACGCCTTGTTCTTCTCGATGTAGCTCTTCCATTCCGGCGGGACGTCTTCCTCCGGGAAGATCGCCGAGACCGGGCACTCCGGCTCGCAGGCCCCACAATCGATGCACTCGTCGGGATGGATGTACAGCTGGTCTTCGCCTTCGTAGATGCAGTCCACGGGGCACACGTCGACACAGCCGCGGTCTATCGTGCCGATGCAGGGCTCGCAGATGATATATGGCATTCTCGGGTTCCGCCGTGAGTCGTCGGGTGAAGTTGGTCGAATGTCGCCGGGGGACTGTAGGACTGTCAAGTGAGCCGTTGCCGCCCATTCCAGGGATGGCGATCATTCCCGCTCATGCGCATTGCGTCACTGCTGGCGAGCGCCACGGAGATGGTGTGTGCCCTCGGGCTCGAGCCTGAACTCGTGGCCATCTCCCACGAGTGCGACTACCCCGCGCGGGTGCTCGACCGCCCGCGCGTGAGCCGGGCGCGTATCGATCCGGCGGGATTGAGCAGCGGCGCTATCGATGCGGCCGTGCGCGACGCGATGGAACGGTTCGGCGGCATGTACGAGCTGGATGAGGTGGCGTTGAGGACCGCCGCGCCCGACCTGATTCTCGCGCAGGAGCTGTGCGAAGTGTGCGCGGTTCCCACGTCGCTCGCGCGGCAGGCGGCGAGCGTGCTGGAGCGGCGGCCCACGATTCTCTCGCTCGATGCGCACACGATCGAGGACATCCTCACCTCGATGGTGCGCATCGGTGCGGCGGCCGGGGTGCGGGCCCGCGCGGAGCAGGTGGCGGGAGCCCTCCGGGAGCGGCTCCGAGCGGTCCGCCGTGCGGTTGCCGGTCGGCCCCGCCCGCGCGTGCTGGCCCTCGAGTGGCTCGATCCGGTGTTTGCGCCCGGGCACTGGGTCCCGGAGATGGTGGAGCTGGCCGGCGGGGAGTGCCTGGTGGGAACGGTCGCCGGTCGGTCGATGGTGGTGGAGTGGAGCCGGCTCGAGGCGTTGAACCCGGACGTGCTGCTCGTCATTCCGTGCGGGTACGGGCTCGGCCGGTCGCGCGTCGAAGCGGACGCGCACGCGGCGGATCTGGGCGCGGTTGCGGCACGTGCCATCGGGAGCGGCCGCGCCTGGATCGCGGACGCATCGGCCTACTTCAACCGGTCTGGCCCGCGGGTCGTGGACGGTGTCGAGATCCTCGGCCGGCTGCTGCACCCGACGCTGTTTCCGGGCACCGACCTGGCCGGCCGTGCGGAGCCGTGGCTGCCGTCCCCAGGCCGGACTGGTTAGGTTTGGAAATGGGAGTGTTTCATTCGGATTAGTGCCGGATCAGTGCTGTGCAGGAGGTGCTCGCTGTGCGATACGATCCCACCATGGTCCAGCCGATGCGGGACGATCTCACCCGGATCGGCTTCAAGGAAATGCGCACGCCCGAGGAAGTGGATCGGGCCCTGGCAGTGAAGAACGAGACGGTGCTGCTGGTCGTGAACTCCGTGTGTGGCTGCGCGGCCGGCAAGGCACGGCCCGGTGTGACCCTCGCGGTGCGCGGCGCGATCAGGCCGGATCACCTGACGACGGTATTCGCCGGGGTGGACCTCGATGCGACCGCCCGGGCGCGCGAGTACTTCGAGGGATACCCACCCTCTTCGCCGCAGATCGCCCTGCTCAAGAACGGGCGGCTGCTGCACATGCTCGAGCGCAAGGACATCGAAGGCCGGGACGCCCCTGAGATTGCGGGAGAGCTCGTCGCCGCGTTCGAGACGTACTGCGGTCAGCCGGTCTAGCAGGGAGCAGCGGGGCGATCGCCCGGCATCCGGGCGCGAGCCCGATTATGCCGCCGGCAACCTCGAGAAGAAGGGGCGCAGCGCTTCGAGCGCGGCCTCGAGTTCGCGGGTCGGGTTGCCGTAGCCCAACCGGAGGTGTCCCGGCATCGCAAAGTGGTCTCCCGGCACGAGCAGAATGCCGAGCTCCGCGCGGACCCGCTCCACCAGGTCCGGCGCCGGCAGGGGACTGCGGTAGCGCACGAAGCAGATCGCCCCGCAGTCGGGCTGCCGCCAGTCGAATAGCCCGCCAAAGCTGGTGAGCCAGTCGGCCAGCACCGGGTAGTTGGCGTTCAGAATCCCGCGGGTTCGCTGGAAGATGCGCTCGCGCGCCGCGAGCGCCCGGCTGGCAAGGTAGTCGGAGACTGGACTCGGCCCGATGACGGTGTAGTCGTGGCGCTCGAACAGCGGGCGCTTCAGATCCGGGGGGCCCAGGATCCACCCGATGCGGAGGCCCGGCAGGCCGTACGCCTTCGACAGGCCATTCACGATGATCAGCCGCTCGTAGCTGCCCCACCAGCTCGGGGTCGTCACGCCGTCCCGCTCGGCGCCGCGGTACACCTCGTCCACCAGGAGCCAGGCTCCGGCGGCGCGGCTCCGCGCGACGATCAGGTCCCGGGCGGCGCGCGACAGCACGTGTCCGGTGGGGTTGTTGGGATCCGTGACGACCACGAGTTTCGTGCCGGGTGTGATGGCGCGCGCGATCTCGTCGGGGTCGGGTTCCCAGCCGCGCTCGGGCCGGAGCCAGAAGGGCGTCACCCGCGCGCCCACGTTGTCGCCGAGCCCCCAGATCTGCATGTAGGTCGGTGCCTGAATGGCCACGCGATCGCCGGGCTCGAGCAGGGCCCAGCAGGCGATGAAGTTGGCTTCGGCGCTGCCGGTCGTGATCGTGACGTCCTCCGGGGCGGCGCCGGGGTAGAGGTCGGCGACGGCCCGCCGCAGCTCGGGGGTGCCGTCGGACTGGCTGTAGACCAGCCGCTTGTCCGCCAGCACGGCCGGCGTCTCACCGGCGAGCGCCAGGAGCTCGCCCACCGAGAGCGCGTGCACGCCGCTCTCCGAGAGGTTGATGCGCACCTGGTGTTCCCAGGTGCTCTGCCAGCGCTCGAGCGCGAAGGGAATGAAGGGCATGCCGGGAAACTACCGGCAAAACGAGCGCCCGGAAGCGAGCCGCGCGGAGCGGCGCCCCCGGGCGCACGGGCAGGCCGCGAATCAGCGCTGCTTGATCTGGATATCCCCCGAGCCGGTATCCACGTGGAGCCGGGCGACTCCGCTGCCGATCGCGCCGGTCACGCGGCCCCGCTGGCTCAGGTTGACCCGGAGCGGGAAGTCCACCGTCAGGTTGCCCGAGCTCGTTTCGAGGTCCACCGCGGCGGAGTAGCTGGAGGGGAACGTCAGCGCCACTGTGGCGGATCCGGCATCGACCGCGACGTCTTTCGGCGTGCCGTCGAACGAGAGGGTCACGTCACCACTCCCGGTATCGACGCTCACGTTGCCCGCGGTGATCTGGATGCCGTCCACGGTTCCCGAACCGGTATCGAGGCGGACGGTGCCTGCCCCAACCTGGCCGAGCGAGACGTTGCCGGAGCCCGTATCCACCCACACGTCGCCGTTCCCGGCGCCTGCGATCGAGACATCGCCCGAGCCGGTATCCACCTTGAGGTCGCCCGTGGCGTTCTTCACGCGCACGTTGCCGGAGCCGACGTCGACGGACAGACTCCCCGTCGTGCCGGTTGTCGTCGCGTTGGTGGCGCCGCCATCGAGGAACAGCGTGCCGTTGACGTTGGTCACCTTCATCTCACCGACGACGAGGTGGAGATCGAGGCGTTGCCCGCGCGGTACCGCGATGTGGAGGTCGCCCCAGGCCTCCATGCCGCTGCCGGAGGCGCGGATCTGGACGTCGCGGCCGCCGCGGCCGCGGCCCCCGAAGGTCCCGTCGTCCTGCACGCTCGTGTTCGACGAGCCGCGCCAGGTTCCGTTCGCCGGAGCGTACACGACCCGGTCGTCGGGGTAGACGACCCGCAGAGTGGCAACACCGTCAATCGGCCCCTGCTCGACCTTGAGACGGGCGGCGTCCTTGCCGCCGCGCCTGAGCTCGATCACCACTGCCGAGCCCGTTCCCGGCTCGAGCGTGGCGACGCCGGCGAGGTTGTAGACCGCCACCTTGTCACCGGTCACCTGGAACCGCTCGACGCCCTGCGCCCATGCAGGCGCCGCGGCGAGCGCGGCGAGCGTCGTGGCGGTTGCTGCCGGCAGCATCAGTGCCCGAAGTTGTCTCGTTGAGAACCGCATGGTGCACCCTCCCGACGACCGTGTCCCTCACCCGTGTCCCTCTGCCCCTCTACCCCTGAGGGCTTCTACGGCTCCCGGGATCTGACACCTGGAGTGCCTGCGGGGTTTGAAACGGAAGGACCGTCCGAGATGGGGGCAGCGCCGGTGTTACAGCGTGGTGAGGTCCCGCGGGCTTGCCAACCAGCAATCGGGCGCCTGGGGTTCGAGCTCAGGCCGGCTGAACGGGCCCCACAGCGCCGCCGAGGTCCGGACGCCGGCCGCGCGGCCCGCAGCCATGTCGTGGGGGGAGTCGCCGATGAACACCGTGGTCGCCGGATCGGCGGCGAGCAGCTCGATTGCCCGGCGGACCGGTTCGGGGTCCGGCTTGTGGCGGGCAACGTCCTCGACCCCAACGATCACCGGGAAGTAGCGATCCAGCCCGACCAGCCGGAGGCCCCGCTCGGCTCCTGCGTGCGCCTTGCTCGTGACGAGGCCGAGCGTGCCGCGCCGCGCGAGCGTGGCGACCGCCGCGGCGATGCCGTCGTACGGCCGCACCAGCCGGTCGTGGTTGGTCAGATTGTATGCCAGGTACGTCTCGACCATCGCCGCGACCTCGGCGGGATCGTCGCTCACGCGGCGGAACTGGGCCGACAGCGGGGTGCCGAGACCGCTGAGCCAGAACCGGTCGTCGCGCGTGTCGCGCCCATGGGCGACCATCGTGTGGCGGTACGAGGCGAGGATGAGATCGATCGAGTCGATCAGCGTCCCGTCGAGGTCGAACAGGTAGGTCGAGAACCGGCCGGTCGTCATGGGGGTGGAAGATAGCCTTGTGGCGGGCGGTCCCGTCGAGCATATCACCACCATTCGCTCTGCAGGACGTGCCATCCCAGCTACGAAGGAGTTCCCATGCGAGTTCCCGCGTGGTCGTCGGCGGTGTGGCGGGTGGCGGCGGCGGTGGGGTTGCTGTTGGCCCCAACCGGGCTCGTGGCGCAGGGCATCGTCGGGAGCCTCGCGGGTCGCGTCACCGACACCAATGGGCGTCCGGTGGCTGACGCCCAGGTGGCGGTGCTTGCTTTGCGCCTCGCGGTGCGGTCCGACGCGCGCGGCGGCTACGTTCTGCCGGACATCCCAGTCGGCACATACGTGGTGCGTGTCGAGTATCCGGACCGCTCGACCCTGGATGTCTCCGACGTGCGGGTGCATGCGGACCTGACTGGACTGGTCGATTTCCGCCTCGAGAGCGGAACGGGCGGACCGCGAGTCGTCGCAGTGCGTGGACCGGACGAGATGGTGGACCCTGCGTCGCGCGTGACGCTATCAGCCGACATGTTGCGCGCGCTCCCCGTGGACGACATCCGCAGCGCGTTGCGCACCGAGGTGGGGGTGGTCGAGACCGACGCCGGTGACGGCCCGATCGTGCGGGCGGGCCGGAGTGGCGAGGCACCCGTATTCCTCGACGATGTTCCGCTCCGGATCGCGTCTGGACGCGCGTTCGCGTTCGGGCCTGGCACCAACGCGATCGAGGAGGTCACCATCTTCGACGGCCCGCTCGCCGCCCCGTTCGGCAACGCGCAGTCCGGCGTGATCAACCTGGTGACCAGGTCCGGCGGCCCGGCGTGGCGCGGCGGACTCACTGGAGCGACCGATGGGATGTTCGGGAGCGGGACGCGCCTTGGGTTCAATCGGTTTCAGGCGTTCGCGAGCGGCTCGCCGTTCGCCCGCCTGAGCCTGTTCGCCGCCGCGACGCTACAGGGCGAGAACGCCGTTCCCCGCGGGGCGGGGACGGCGGACGTCCAGGCCTTCGTGCCGGCCGGCGTGGACACCATCGTCACGGACGTGACGCCCGAGGGGACGCAGGAGGTCACGATCCCCAAGTTCGTCCAGTACAGCGGGGATTGCGCGTCCGCGGACAACTTCGACACCGCGTGTCACGGACGGCGGTTCCCCGACGACTGGCGCACGGCCTTCACGCTGAGCGGGCGGGCGGAGTGGCGCTATGGCTCCGGCTCCCGGCTTGGGCTCACCGCGTTCCACGACCTCTCGCAGGGACAGACGTTCCCGGGGCCGTTCACGTTCGACCGGGAGGCGTACACCGGAACACGGCGTACCGGCACCGCGCTGGTGCTGAACTGGGAGCACCGCCTCCCCCGGTCCGTGACGCTGCACGTCGCGCTCTCCCGCCAGCTGGACCGGCTCACCAGCGGCGTGCTGGATGTGGGGTGGTCGGGCACGCACCAGAGCCCGGCCGGTGGGATCGTGCTGGACCCGATGCAATTCGTCGTCGATTTCGACCACTTCTCAGCCGACACGGGAGCCGGGGCGGTAACGCGACTGCAGAGCGATGCCGATTGGGATCGGCTCGTAACCAACGTGATGACGAACACCGGAACGCGGCTGCCGTATCGCGATCGCAATGTCTTGCGCGTCGCGCAGGGCTACCGGATGAACCCATGGGCTGTGTCAACGGGGCTCCCCACGCAGGGTATGGAGACGGGCTATCCGGTGACGACGCTGGCGAACCGGCGGTACTGGATCGCGCGGGGGTATGCAGCGTGGCAGCCCTCAGCGCACCATCGCGTGAGGGGCGGCGCGGAGCTGGAGACATCGCGGATCAACTTCTTCAACGGGGAGCTCGTCAATCAGTCCGACATGAGCGTCTATGCGGAGGCGCCGCGCCAGGCGGGCATGTTCGCGGACTATCGGTTCAGCTACGGATCAGTCGTCCTGGACGCTGGTCTCCGTTGGGATCGGTTCGATCCCAACACCAGCTTCCCGGTAGTGCCCGGCCGGATCTTCACGAACCCCGGGTTCGACCCCGCCGACCCGTTGAACCCGGCGGACTCGGTCTTCGCGCCAGCGCCGGCGCGCAGCATCATCTCGCCGCGCCTGCGCGCGGCCTACGCCGGGATTCCGGGCGTGGGCGTCCGGTTCGGGGTTTCCCGCCAAGCGCAGCCGCCCGCAACGAGCACGCTCTACGGCGGGAAGAACCGGGATTTTGCATTTGCGTCCATCGCCAGCGGGTTCGCCACGGATGTGGAGAGCCCCCGGTCCTGGGTGATAGAGCTGGGTGTTCGAGGCGCGGTGGGTTCTCATTTGCTGCTCGATGTGGTGGGCTACCTCAAGACGAGAGACGACGAGGTCGGCTTCCGCATCCGCAACTACTTCGACCCCGCGACCCAAAAGGACATGAACCTCTTGGTCGCCACGAACTTCGACACGGCAAGCGTCAGGGGGATCGATGTGGGCCTCACCGGCCGTGCCGGCTCGTGGCTCGACGCGCGCATCGGCTACAGCTACCAAGACGCAGACCGGCTATTCGACCCGGATCCGGTGCGCAAGCATACCGTAGCCGGCCGGCTCGGTCTCCGGGCCCCCGGCGACGCCGGCGGCGGCTGGCTCGCCGCCCTGGTCCGGGGGGCGGAGCTGTGGGCGCAGTTCCGCGTCGCATCGGGCCTGCCGTACACCAAGCTGGTCAACGCCGGCCTCGGCACGATCAGCCCAGACATCTCGGGATCGCAGAGCGAACCGATTGGTGCCTCTCGCACGCCCGCGATCAAGGAGCTCGACCTCCGTGTCAGCAAGCAGATGCGCGTCGCCGGCCTCAGCTGGAGCGTGTTCGGCGACTTCCGGAATCTGCTCGGCTTCACCAACACCCCGCGCGTGTTTGCGGAGACCGGCACCACCACGAACGACCTTCATCGGGCCGTATTCGAGTCGGGCGAGACCGCGCGGCTTCTGGCGGAGGCGGGCGCCAACCTGACGACCGTGACCAAGAACGGCGAGACGCTGAGTGCGGTGGACCTGCGAAGCGACTGCGCGACATGGGCCGGCGGGCCGGTCAACTGCGTGCTGTTGCGCGGGGCGGAAGCCCGCTGGGGCGACGGCGACGGGCTGTACGACGAGGTCGAGCAGCGGACGGCGTTCGACGCGCTGTATAACCTGTTCTTCGGGCCGTGGTATTTCCGCGGTCAGCCGCGCCACATCCGGCTGGGAGTGGAGATTCGGTTCTGAATGCAGGTGCAGAAGGCAGGCTGCGGACTGCTACGTTCTGCCTTCTACAGTACTGCCCTCACTCCACTACGATGCGCACTTCGTCGCTCGTGCCGTCCGCCGCGACCGCGCGCACGCGGTGCTCCCCCGGCACGAGGCGCCAGCGCTCGGCGCGGATGCGCCGACCATCGACGAACCAACGGACGTGGCGCACCGGCTCGCGCGTCACCACGCGCAAGGCGACGGTGGCGTACCGCGGATCGGTGCCCGCCGGGACGCTGTAGCGGTCGCCGTCGAGCGGCGAGACAATGCGGACGGTGCGCGAATCGTCGACCGCGGTGAATAATGCAGCGGGCCGCCCGCCCTCCCGCGCGGCCACCCCGTCCCCTGAACGCACCCGATCCTGCTCCGCCACCCACTCGGCGTAGACTTCTGGCAGCACGGTCGCCTCCGGCTGGTGCCACGTGCACGGTGCCAGCCGCGCGGTCGCCGGAACCCACTCGGGCATGCCGGGGCAGCGATCGGTGGCAAGCCCGCCTGACAGCGCGCAGATCCGGACGCGCCGAGCGCCGGCCTCCGCCGGAGTGGGGAGCACGCCGGGCGCGTAACGCTCCGCCGTGCGCAGCACCACGCGCTGGAGCAGCGGGCCCGCGCCGCTCACCCCGCTCACCCGCTCCATCGGGCGGCCGGCGGCGTCGCCTACCCAGACGGCCGCGGTGAAGCGGCCGGTGACCGCGACCGCCCAGTTGTCGGTGAAGTTCCGGCTCGTGCCGGTCTTTACCGCGGCGGGGAACGGGAAGGCGAATGGCGTCTCGGGTCCGAACCCCGGCATCCGTGCCACCGGATCGGCGAGGACGTCGAGCACCAGCGCGGCGGCGACGGGCGAGACGACGGCGGCAGGGCGGTACGGCGGGACGGCGCGTCCCTCGATCCGCGAAGTCCACGGAGACCAGACGCCGCCGTTCGCCAAGGCCCGGTAGCCGTTGGCCAGCTCGATGAGCGTGACGTCGCCATTCCCCAACGCCAGTCCCAGGCCGTAGTGATCGGCTGGCCCGGCGAGCGACGCGAAGCCCGCGCGGTGGAGGGTTTCGAGCAGAGCGCCGACGCCCAGGCGATGCGTCAGCTCCACCGCCGGCACGTTGTGCGAGCTCGCCAGCGCCTCGCGCGCGCGCACGGGGCCGTGAAACCGGCGGTCATAGTTGCGCGGGGCGTAGACCCCGCTTGGGGTGACATAGCTGCGTGCCACGTCCGGCAGCACGGAGGCAGGTGTCTCGCCGTGATCGAATGCCAGCCCGTAGAGAAACGGCTTCAGCGCCGAGCCCGGCTGCCGCGCGGACGTCACCATATCGACCTGACCGGCCGCGTCGCTCCAGAAATCGGGCGAGCCGACCCAGGCGAGCACCTCGCCCGACCGGTTGTCGAGCACGACGACCGCTGCGTCATGCCCACCACGGTCCGCCAGCGTCGTCACCGTGTGGCGGACCTCCGACTCGATCTCGGTCTGCAGTGCGAGATCCAGGGTGGTCCGTATCTCAGCCGCGCCTGTCGCCCCTGCCGCGTCTGCGGCTTCTGCTGCGGGTCCCGCTTCCTCGAGTACCCGGGTGGTGAAGTGCGGCGCGTCGAACGTCGGGGGCCGCGCGCTGACCACCGGCTCGGCGCTGGCGCGCGCGCTGTCCGCCTCGGTGATCACGCTCCGAACGCGCAGCCGTCCCAGCGCCTCGGCGCGGCGCCGCGCGGCCCGGGGGCGGTCCACCATCGGGTTGTCGCGTGAGGGGGCGGTGGCGAGGCTGGCGAGCAGTACCGCCTGCCCCAGACTCAGCTGGCGCGGCGTCGCGTCGAAGTAGAGGTCCGCCGCCGCCGCGACGCCGGCGGTGCCCTGTCCCAGCGGCACGCGATTCAGGTACTGCTCGAGGATCTGCTGCTTCGTGAGATGCGCTTCCAGCCGCAGGGCCCAGAGCGCCTGGCGCATCTTACCCACCCAGCTCCGGGGAAGCGGCCGCACCAGCCGCGCCAGCTGCATGGTGATGGTCGACGCGCCCGAGACCACGCGGTTGGCACGCCAGTTGGCGCGCGTGGCGCGCAGGATGGCCCTGGG
>Ga0153916_10000216_pt1 | contig 36535 bp, 13 predicted proteins | sample Opewatmetagenome_FD_109642 | JGI IMG/M metagenome (GOLD analysis project Ga0153916, IMG submission 109642) | Freshwater wetland microbial communities from Ohio, USA - Open water 3 Core 3 Depth 4 metaG | ecosystem: Environmental > Aquatic > Freshwater > Wetlands | place: USA: Ohio, Lake Erie...
CTTCGACATATACCGGAGATTCAATTACATGGATTATACCGGTTGAAGATAATCCGTTTGTATCCCACAGAAGACCTGTTCCGGGTTTTAGAGGGGCTATCAACTCAAATGTTCCTGAACAGGCTGAGGTTTCAAAAATCCTGAAGCTGTCACCTGAGGAATAGGAACCGGTGGAAGCATTTATAAGGTACAAAATCCCTCCAAATCTCATTTTCCCTGAAATAAGGAGCCTGTCAGAGGTTTTCATAACAGGATTTAAATCAACACAACAATAGCTACCCGGTTGAAGCGTCAGATCATTATTTACTGTGAATATCCCAATCTCGCTTGTATTGATTGAAATTGCGCCGCCACTTTCAATTATCACAGGACTTGCAATGCTGCCGTTGCCGCTTAATGTACTGTTATTTCTGACAGTAACCTGACCTGTTCCGGTACCACTGCCGGAAGTATTGTTTACCAGGAGCATTCCTCCTTCAACCAGTGTATTTCCTGAGTAGGTGTTAGCATTGGCTAATGTCCAGACACCAGATCCCGTCTTAATTATTGATGCTTTTGCTCCTGAATTTTTAAACTGAACATCATTTATTATCCCGTTAAAAGTTGAATTTGCATTCCTGGAACCTATTCGCCAGGTTATGGTTCCGACGCCTTCTCCTCCCGCGCCCAAAACAGACTCTGAGACTCCTGACAGATCTCCTATATCAATGGTATCATTTGCTGTAAATCTGTATATCATAGTTACATCTTTAGCCAGGTTCACTGAAGTCCCGGCATAACCTTTATTGTTCCCAAGGATGAAAGTCCCGCCATCTGAATCAGTTGTAACATTGATAGTCCCGGCATATCCGGACCAGTTACCCAGCAACTCGGATCTTATATAAGGAGTATAGATATTAAGAGTGCCACTGCCCGTCAATGATCCTGTTAGGGAGCATCGTGAATCAAGCCTTAGATTTGCATTGAATCCGGACGGCACGACTATATCCCAGTTACAGTTGAAAGCACTGGAATTAACATAATTAAGCATTTCCAGTGTACCATTTTCAATTGTGACCGGGCCGGAACCAAGGCCATTAATATTGGCATTATCACTGCCAAGATATATTTTTCCTTCTCTTATTTGCGTGCCTCCTGAATAGGTATTAGTATCAGATAAAGTAATAGTACCTGGTCCGGTTTTTATCAGTTTGCCGGTTCCGGTAACCTCTCCGTTGATACTGATATTGGCATTCGGATCCGGAATGTTTATTATCCCCCATGATTCCCCAATAGTGAGACCACGGTTTGTTTCAGATGCTGTTTCTGTAATAATAATGGATGCATTATTTAGGAGAAGATTAGAAGGATCTGCATTTGAAGCTCCCAGTGGACCTGGTACACCGGAATCTGTAAAGCCCGGAATCTCAAGCACGCCATTGTTGATAATGGTAGGTCCTGAATAATTATTAAGGCTTGTGATTTTAAGTCTGCCTGAACCTGATTTGATAATCCCGGCGGTTCCACATATACTGCCGCTTCCGGAAAATGAATAATTAACAAAAGCATTAACAGACATTTTGCCTATTGGTAAATTTCCTGTCAGTTTTATATCATAAATTTCAGCTGAATTATCAAACAGTACTGTATCATTGGTTACAAACCAGTCGGGTGTATCGCCGTTCAGCCAGTTTATACTTTTGGCAAGGTCCCAGATATTACCGGAAGATCCTGTCCATACTAATGATTCAGGATCACGGACTTTGATAATATAGAGTTGGATTGAACCATTTGTATCCCTTAATTCATTAGCTATACCGATCAGGCCGTTTATAAATAAATTTTCAATTGTATTGTTAAAATTGCCTGTATATCTGATCAGGGTGTAACTTCCCGGATTAAGATAGCTATCCAGCATGTTAATGTTAATTGAATTTGAATCTATCAGATTGATATCGCCATCAACAATAAGGATATCATTGTTCCTTATGAATCCGCTTGTATCACTGGAAAGATCGAAAAACATATTAACATTGGCTTCCTGGGTAAGATAATTGGATATCCTTAGTGTATCCGCCGACCCGATTGACCGGCCGACAATAAGATTTCCGTATTTCCTTACCGTCAAACCATTCCCAATAATTCCGCATCCTCCAATTGCAGCATTTCTCTTTACATCTACAGGGCTTTGGAATAAACTACCGTTTACCATAAGGGTGCCGCCCCAGACTTCTGTCTTCCCGGAAAAATCATTGTCCGAATTCAGGGTAAGCATTCCGGGACCTGCTTTTAATAATCCCATTGTTCCGGAGAGTAATCCCGGTCCGTCAAAAACATAATCTATTGGTGAATATACCGTAACGTTTGAAGGGTACAAACTGGAGGTCAGCTTAATGGGATTGCTGTTTGAGCCTGAGATATCAAATAAAACATCATCTCCATTACTGAACCAGGTCAGGGTATCATTGCACAACCAGCTCTTGGATGTATTAAGATCCCAGTTTAATCCTTCTTTCCACCTGAGTTTTGTTCTGTAAAGCGGGGGTGGGGGAGGAGAGGCCATCCCATTTCCAAGAAAAAATCCGGTATGTGGAGGCTGATTATATGCAACATTCTGCCAGGCAATGCTCAGCCTGTACTGGGGATCATGCATGAGTGTATATAAACGCCTTTCAGTTAAACTGGTGGTTACGTATATCCTCAATGCTGAGTTATTGGTTAATCTGAAAATCACTTCTTCGCGCCAGTCTCCAAGGATATCAGCCTGTAAAGAAGGATTTGATTTGGTACCATTGTTTGAAATGCATCCGGCCTCAGACAGGAGAGTGCTGCCATTATATTTTGTTATACTTGTTGCATCGAGTAATTCTCTGAGTTCATCTCCATCCCACCAGATAACATGATTTGATGATGAAGGCCCGGTTCCGGCATATTCATTCTTACTTGAGCGCAGTCCTGTCGTCCCGCCCCAGCATTCCATTCCTGGAAATGAAGCACTGAGATCAGCTGAAACCCCTCTTCCCACATCTGCATTCGGAGTTTTCCATATGATCTGTCCGGTTCTTGCATCAAGAAGGGCTGACCCGGGATTTCCAGCGGGAGGATTTTCATGAATCCCCCATTTTTCCAACCCGAACCTGGATGGATCAATATCAGATACATGCATTGCATCTCCATGGCCCAGTCCTGTTGTCCATAAACCCGTCCCGTCGTCATCAATTGCGCAGGCACCGTATATAATCTCATCCTTTCCGTCATCATCCACATCAGCGACACTAATGTTATGGTTACCCTGGCCTCTGTAATCACTGTACCCATTATTGGTGTCAAATACCCATCTTTTTGTAAGGCTGCCATTTCTCCAGTCCCAGGCTGCCAAAACAGCCCTTGTGTAATAACCACGGCACATAACAAGACTTGGATGCTGTCCATCCAGGTAAGCGATACAGGCGAGAAAACGATCAACGCGGTTGCCATAGCTGTCACCCCAGTCGCTAACGTTACCCCTGGGAGGATCATAGTTAGTAGTTACAAGAGCTTCGCCGGTTTCCCCGTCAAATATGGTCAGAAATTCAGGGCCTGATAAAATGTATCCTGAACTGTTGCGGTAATCAGCATCAGGATTTCCAATGATGGTTCCTGTTCCATCTACTGTTGCATCTGCAGTTTTACAGGCAACTTCCGATTTACCGTTTCCATCCAGGTCATAAACCATGAACTGGGTATAGTGTGCACCGGCGCGGATATTCCTGCCCAGATCAATCCGCCACAATTTTGTTCCATCCAGTTTATATGCATCCAGATATACATTCCCAGTATACCCACTATGAGCATTATCATGTGAATTGGAAGGATCCCATTTTAGAATAATTTCGTAATCTCCGTCGCCATCAAGATCTCCCAGACTGCAATCATTTGCATTATAAGTATAATTCACTGCATCGGGAGTAGTTCCGCCTTCAGGTATCTGAAGAGGAATTGTTTTGTAGTCATGTTCCCAAACACCTGTTGGTGCGGAAGCAGACTGTTCAATATCATTAATAATGGCTGCTACTGAATATGAAGAACCTTCAGTCCCATCAGGATCAAGGTAACATGTAGCACCTGTGATTGGCTCAGAATTAAGCCTTGTCGTTTCACGATACAGATTATAGCTGACATCATTCCATTCAGTACCAAGAACACGCCAGCTGACATATACTCCATTGCTTACTTTGACTGCTATCAGTCCCCGGCTGAGATCCTCCATCTGGCGCTGGGCGTGAAGAGGAAACTGGTTAAGACTGATATTAATTACTGTAATCAGTGTTAAAGGTGATCGAAATAATGTTATGATATATCTCATTCAAAGATTCATAAGATTCATAAGATTTATCAGGTTTATCAGATTTATCAGATTTATAAGGTTCCTCAGGTTAAAAATTACAACTCAAACTACAAATTATACCATTTCAATTCTTCCTAAACCTAAGCCTTCTTTGGTCTTATTCCAAATTTCAGCTCATTTATTTTATTCTATTACTCCTTGATAATTTTCTTCACGATTATCGCATCTTCTCTTTCAAGTTGCAATATATAAATTCCTGTAATAAATAAAGACATATCAATTTCCAGATTGGTTGCATTTTTTTGTTCTGACAAATAATTGATTTGTCCTTGCAGATTTTTAATGATTATTGTGATATTGCCTGAAATTTCAGGTAGATTGATGAAGAGATTTTTATTAACCGGATTAGGGTACATTTCAACATTGAAAAAATCTTCAACCGGATCATATGAACCAGCAATAGCAATTACCCTGATTATTCCTATTGTCGAAAATCCTGTTGTATCCCATATTAGTCCTTTGCCAGGAGTGGAAGGGAGGATCTGATCAAATACACCTGAGCATTTCTGTGCATTCAGTATTTTAATGGTATCGCCGTCTGTATAAGGAGTCGGTTCTGTATTTATAAAGTATAAATAACCACCCAGAATTATTTTCCCATTTACAATAATCTGATCTGATATTTTACTGTATGGATTTAATTCGATAGCGAGAAAACAACCAGGCAATAAAAGTATATCGTTATTCACTGTGAATGTTCCTATGGAATTGTCGCCGGGTGCAAAACATGCACCATTCTCAACAGTTACTTTGCCGCTTACAGCTCCCGTACCACCCAGTAACGCAAGGTTTTTTACTGTTACGGGGCCTGTCCCGGTACCGCTTCCGGTTGTGTTGTTTATTAGTAGTTTACCGGCTTCAACGACCGTCGATCCGGAATAAGTATTATCTCCTGTCAATGTCCAGGAGCCAGTACCAGTTTTAATTATGGAAGCGATCGCGCCTGTATTTTTAAATTGATCATTACATATTATTCCATTGAAAGCAGTATTTGTATTTTTTGAACCAATCCTCCAGGTAATTGTGGATGTTCCTTCTCCGCCGGCCCCTAGCCTTGATAATCCGGTTCCGGCTAATTCCCCGATATCAACGGTCACATTGGATGTCTGCCTGTAAATCATAGTTATATTATTACTGATATTGACGGATGCATTTGGTAGGCCTTTTGAATTAGCAATAATAAAAGTGCCTCCATCACTATCAGTTGAGACATTGATGATGCCTGAGAATCCTGACCAATCCCCGAAAAGTTCGGACCGTACAAATGGTGTATACAAATTAAGTGTCCCACTGCCTGTAAGTAATCCTGTGAGGGAGCTGCGGGAATCCAGGTTAAGCCATGCAAGCCCGTCTTCAGGTATAATAATATCCCAATCGCAATTATTTGTATATGAACTTTGATTATCGAGCATTGTTATTGTGCCTGATTCAATGGTCACCGGACCTGAGCCAAATCCTCCGATATTTGCTTCCTCTGATTCCAGTTTAATTGTGCCTCTTTTAATTAAAGTGCCACCATTATATGAATTTGCAGAACTTAGTGTCAGTCTACCATACCCGCTTTTTACAAGGTTTCCGTTACCAGTCAGGAATCCGTTTATTTTGAGATTTGAGCTAAGGCCGGGAATATCAATAATGCCTCCTGCATCTTCGAGAGTCATATTTCGATCAGTAGTTGATTCATATCCCGTAAAACTCAGTGTTCCTCCATTAAAAATAAAATTCGTCGCATCGGCAGAGGATGCACCAACAGGACTAGGATAACCGGCATTTTCTAAACTTTGAATCTCCAGGGTCCCGCTATTAATCTGAGTGGTTCCCGTATAATCATTCTGGTTTGATAATGAGAGCTTCCCTGAACCGTTTTTAATTAATCTGCCAGTGCCACTGATCTGGCCGCTGCCAGAAAATTTATAATCTGCAGATGCATCAACTATCATTTCCCCAATAGGCAGAGTGCCGATAACGTTGACAGTTGTATTTGGAAATCCTGTATCATCAAATAATACGGTATCATTACCAACAAACCAGTCAGGTATATCGTTATTCAGCCAGTTAAGATTATTTGCCAGATCCCAGTCAGATACTGGTTCGCCTGTCCAAATAATTTTAGATGGTGCCCTGACAGATATAATATGAAGGACTATGGAGCTATCTGTATCTATAATTTTATATGGTGTGCCAGGAATTCCTGTAATCTCAATATCACCGGTATTTCCGGAAAAGTTGCCTGAATAAGTCACTAAAGTATAGGAACCTGGTTGTAAGTTACCATACAGGGGTGTTATATGAAATGTATTTTTGCCCGTCAAATTAAGGCTGCCATTAATTATTACAATATCGTTAGCTTTCAGTAAACCTGTTGTGTCATCAGACAGTTCGAAATAGCCGGTTACATTTCCTTGCAGGGTAAAATGCCCTGAAATTCGAAGTGTATCGGCAAAATTTTCGTATCCAGCAATAAAGTTGCCACTGTTTTCAATGGTGATTCCATTTCCGAATAAGCCTCTTCCTCCAATCTTTGCAAATCTTTTCACATTAACAGGACTTTGCATAAGGGATCCATTTACAATCAGGGAACCATCCCAGACAGATGTATTTCCGGTGAAATCATTATTTGAATTGATGGTCAAAGTACCGGAACCCGCTTTCAGCAATCCTGTTGAACCTGACAATGAACCAGGACCATCAAAACTGTAATTTGAGGGAGAATAGACAGTAATTGCGAATGGATTCAGCGCTCCGGTTAAAATGACAGAATCATTATCAGAACCTGATATGTCAAATAAAACATAATCCCCGTTATTAAAAACAACTGAGGAATCACCATGAAGCCAGCTAGCAGAGGTACTCAGATCCCAGATATTGCCCGCATGCCATACCAGTTTTGCATCTATCATGGGGGGAGGAGGGACAGAATCCATTCCGTCACCCAGGTAAAAACCTGGATGGGGTGGCTGGTTGTATGCGTTGTTCTGCCAGGCAATGGCTATTCTGTACTGTGGATCATGCATCAGAGTATAAATGCGATATCCGGTGGGATTAGTTGTGGTGTATATCCGAAGATTTTTATTATCGGTAGTCCTCCAGATCACTTCCTCACGCCAGTCTCCAAGTATATCTGCCTGGAGGCATGGATTTCCTTTGGTATAATTAGTAGAATATGTTCCATTAGCGGTCAGGAGGTTTACTGTTCCTGAACCGTTATATTTTGAGATTGTTCCGATTCCTACTCCAGCTTCTTCGCCCAGCCAGTTATGGTCGAGGAATTCTCTGAGCAGGTCACCATCCCACCATATCATAAAGTTAACCGGAACTGTAGTCGGGCCCAGATTTGCTCTGCTACAATTATATATTGGGCATTCAGTTGCTCCCCACATTTCAAATCCCCTGTAATCTGCTGTGATATCTCCTGCACAGGCCCTACCCATGTCCCGGTTCCCAACATATTGTATTAAAATCTCGCCGGTTCGGGCATCACGGTATGTTCCTCCCCAGGCGGGAGATGATTCATGAGCCTGCCAGACTTCCAGTCCGGGCTTGTCGGGATCCATATCAGATACATGCATTGCATCACCATGTCCCAAACCAGTACCATATAAACCATTTCCATTATGGTCAACTGTCATTGATCCATATATGATCTCATCTTTTCCGTCATTATCCACATCGGCTACACTCAGGTTATGGTTCCCCTGTCCTCTGTATTCAGATGGCCAGTCCTCACTGTCAAATCTCCAGAGTTCCGAAATTAAACCGTTCCTGAAATTCAGTGCGACCATTTTTGTGCGGTGGTATATTCCCCTGCATATTACGAGCGTGGGTCTTTTACCATCCTCATATATTATAGTCATCATGTTATTATCAGCCCGATGAGCCAATTGAGTGATAGTGTGGCCGGGCAATCCCCATTGCGACAGGGGATCTCGTGAAATATAAAATGTCCTGGCAATTTCTTTACCAGTAGTCCCTTCATATATTGAAAGAAATTCCGGACCATCGATGATATCATCCTCAACTGCTGTTGAACGGTAATTTGTAATTCCATCGCTATCAGTATCCCCGATTTCTATCCCTGTACCGTCGATAGTTCCTTCTGATGTTTTTACTACTATTTCAGATATTCCATCTCCATCAAGATCGTAAACGATAAAATTTATCTGACCCATATTCAGGAGGTTTGGGCCAAGGTCGATGGTCCATATCCATGTGCCATCCAGGCGATAAGCTTCCAGGAGTGGAGTATATTCGGGTTCAACAGATAAATCAGGAGGTAACCGTTTGACCACAACTTCATAATCTCCATCACCATCAAGGTCACCGACTGATGCATCGTTCAATTCATAATTTCCAGGAATGTCACGAACCGGAATATCATAGTAAGATTTTTCCCATACAACAGCTGTGTCATTTGTTTCCTGTTCCATTCCATTTATTATTGCTTTTACATAATAAACGGAACTTAAAGTTCCTGATTCATCAAGAAAATTAGTCGCGCCAGTAATTGGCGAAGGATTGAGTTTTTCTGAATCCCTGTAAAGATTGTAGGAAACATCCCGCCATTCTGTTCCCAGTACACGCCAGCTGATAAATACACCGGTATTAACTTTTACAGCAAGGATGCCCCGGTCAAGCTTCTCCATTTGACGCTGGGCGTTGGAATTAAATGGGAAAGAGGTAATGAGCATCCCCGATAATAAAGTTACTACAAAAAAAAGTCGTAGGCTCATTATATAAGTTGTGAGTTTTTTAAATATGTTTTCAGCGGACTCATCCCCTTTTGTTTGGTGCTGTATCACAACTCTATTTAAATGCAAAGCGCTGATTATGGGGTGAGTCCGATGAAAACTCAGAAATAAAAAAAGTATTCCACATGCGTGGAATACTTTTTTAGATACTTCAGTAGATTAACTACTTATTCAAGTATAATTTTAGTAACACTTACACTATCACCGGTTACAATTTTAACGAAGAAGATACCGGATTGATTGACAGTTATCAGTTGAGGTCCGGTTGCATTGTTGAACTCTCTTGACAGTACTAGTCTTCCCTGCATGTCAATCAGATGGACCGTATAGCTGCCGGATTTAGCTGAAGAGATGTAGAATCTTTCTGTAGCCGGATTTGGATATAATATAATATCATCAGCTTTCAGATCTTTAACACCTACGCCATCTTCAACATCTATTTCCACTTCGTTGCTTATGACTTCAAGCGATCCGTATGTACTGACACATACTACATAGTAAATGCCCGCAACATCGAATACAGGAGCCCATGAAGCACCTGTTGGACTTCCAGGGGCTGCAACGTAATCCTGTCCTGAAATGGTGGTATACTTCCATGCTCTTGAATCAGCAGCTAAAGATTCAGTTACAGTCAGAGTTGCACCTGCATTAGTCGGAGCGATCAACTGAGTTTCAGTTGGAGCAATTGAGTTGGTTACGACTCTGATGTTGACCTCGTTACTGCTGATGGTTTTTTCACCATAGTAGCTTTCGCATATCACATAGTATGAACCTGCACTGACAAACAGCGGAGTCCATGTAGTACCCGTCGGCCCACCGGGAAGTGCTGTATAACCTGAACCGGAAGTCGTGGAAGATTTCCACGCCCTTGCATCGGCTGCCAGTGATTCAGTAACTGTCAGAGCAGCTCCCTCTTCTGCAGGAATAATAGTCTGCATATCAGCGGGAGCAACTGTGACTGAGACAACCACAATTTCCACTTCATTGGATTGAACAGTGTCAGTCAGGCTGTAAGCTTCACATATGACATAATAGGTGCCAGCTGTATCAAATGAAGGACTGCAGGTATCTTCAGTTTGGGCAGGATCAAATGAAACAAAATCGTTTTCTGAAATTGAAAAATATTTCCACTCAAATCCGACTTTGTCACCGGAATTCAGAGTTGATAATTCAGCAGCCTGTTCATTTACCCCGATGATCTGCTGACCAGCCGGTGTAATAGCAAATGCGGCTGTGTCTTTTGCGTAGACCAAAGTCATAGTATCTTCAGAGACTATGTATGGATAAATCATCACCAGTACCTGGTCAGAATCGGTCAATATTTGTCTTCTGGCCATCCTGGTTTCGATTACTCCCCTGAAATCGGCATGAACTAACAATTTCGCCTCATCCGTTATATGGAAATCACTTCTCAGGCTGTCTGTTGCCCAGCGCCAGATCTGTGTGCCGGCATCAATGATACCATCACCGCTGATGATTATATCCTCTGCACCTTGCGTACCATCAGCTCTCCCAACAATAAAGTCAGTGGTCATATATATTTTTCCACCGGTAACAACGACTTTAGGTGTATTAGCCTCCAGGCGAAGTCTGCCATTATTGTGAAATACTCCTCCCTGTACATTTAGCAGACCATAAAGGTACCAGTCGTTTGTAGTTTTATGCAATGTGTCAGATATACTGGGTTTATTAAGGGTGAACGATGCACCATCCTGGACATCAAATCCGGCGATATGGTCAGTACCCTGGTCTGACAGTACGGGAGCATGAACATATGGCGTATCCACGAACAGGTTATTTCCTTCGATATGAGCGATCGGGAACCAGTTGGTCATTTCGTGAACATCTTCACTGGAATCACCCTTCCAGATCATATCAAAAGCAGGAGCGTTAGCAGCAACGACTTCAATCTCAACTTCATTGCTGATCTCGCCCAAATCCCACTGCCAATCCTCAAGAAGAATTACATAATACGTAGTGGAATCTTCAGTAAAATCAGGCGTATATTCGGTTCCGGTCTGCAAAGGAACATAACCTGTACCTGAGGTTGTTGAATAGAGCCATTGCCTAATCACACCAGGATCATCAGTTGAGAATCCAGTCCCAGTCAGCGTGGCACCAAGCTGGCCGGATCTGAGTTTCTGCTTTCCGGCTGGGGAAATTGATAGCTTATCAGATGCGACAATAATTTGAACTACATTTGAGGTATCCTCTGTTGTGCCATTATTACCGACACAAACAACATAATATGTGCCAGATACTTCAAATAACGGAACTAAGGTATCATTTGTCTGGACAGGATCGAATGACCAATAAGGTCCTCCACTTGCCATAGCCCCTTTCCATTCGAAACTGACCATGCTCTTCCAGGCATCATTCTGTACTACCGCAATAGGAGTTCCTGGCTGATTTTTAATAATTTTCTGTTGCGACTCAGGCTCCACAACAAACGCCATTTTATCCCTTGAGTAAACATGTGTCCTGTTCAGGTCGGGGTTGTATTTTGCTACAATATCCCGGTCAGATGTAGATCTTATCTGACCTTTTTTAACATATGTAGCAACATCTGCTATGACATTACCTGCGACATCCATTAGTCCATTATCAGTTATGATAATTATTCCCTTTGTTGTATCTACATTGTCAAAGCGAATCGGCATTTTTCTGCAATAAAAAACCCCATTATCTGAAATATTTACTGTTCCTCCCGGGTGGAATGTGGTACTGTTCACCCTGTGTGACATAAGAAAGTCAGCTCCGAAAGATAATCTTCCTGTACCTGAGATATTTACAACTGCTGTTGAATCATCAAGGGTTATATTTCTGCTGAATCTTATTTCACCACCTGATATGTTATAAGTCCCAACAAGAAAGGTAGTAACACTGCTACTTCCAGCAACTGTAAAAATGGCCGTTGGTGAAACATTGTTTATTGTAAAAGATGCTGTTCTGGCCATATTAATCATAAATACAGAAATATTGGAATCAACACTTACTACAGGATCATTTGTATACTTATAAGCACTGTCCAATTGTAGTGTGTTACCTACAATAGAAAGCTGCGGATTCCAGTTTGCAGGAAGAACTGCATTTGTGCTGACATTACCCTGCCAGATCAATGTTGTTCCTTGTGCACTTATGACCTGTGCTGAAAGCATAAACAACATGATCAATCCGGGTATTCTGAAAGCTCCCATCACTGACTGCTTCAGACGGGATGTTGTTAGAATTGATTTCGTGTACTTTTTTCTCATAGTAATTAGTTTTTAGTGAATAAATAAAAGATGTTTTTTATATACGTACTTAAATACTTATAATATGCTTAAAATCCATGTAAGTTACAAAATAATTTTAAAACCTGCCAGATCATTCATTTTCAATAGGCAGGAACCAGTTATTCCTGTCCATCAGCTTTGAACGTACTTCAGATGCTTCAGCATAGCCTGCCTTCTGAAGTTTGGCATAAATCTTATCCGCCAGGAATGCCGGATCGTTCCTGCGGATTGCGATCCGGACCAGGTCGCCCCACCGATGTCCCTCAAAGGCAAGTTCCAATGAAGTTTCATCTATTACTTTGTCTTCAATATATATTAATGAATCGGCTCCTTCCGGAATCGAGATGCCCTGCAGGTAAATCCTGCTGCGGATTCCTGTGTTCCGGTGCCATAATCCACGCATTCCCGCGGGGATCTGGCCTACATTAGCCATACGGGCATCAAAATCATATGGAAAAGGTTGTAAAGTCTGTTCCAGGTATGTCAGATCTGTAGCGCCAGCTTGTCCATAATTAGTCCTGATCCCGTTATTCAGAAGAGAATAAGCAATTTTAAATTGTCCGTCCCTGTTAGCTGCCTCAATATACCTAAGGTGCAGGAGTCCTGCCCTCCAGAGAAACCATTTTCCGCTTTTATTAAAAGGATCCAGGAGAGAATAGTTCGAGATGTACTTCATTATTACAGGTTCATTGTTTATGATCTGGTAAGATCCCGTATTTCCCCTGAAATCTCCGATGAAACCATTCAACTGCACTTGCGCTTCCCAGTTGTCCATAATTAGCTGAGAGGGCTTTAAATAGTAACTTCCACCGGTATTGGAAAACAATTCAATAAAAGGATTAGGCGGCTGGTAATCTTCATCGAAGTACATTACCCATATCCATTCACAGAAATAATCCGAGGTAGGTGCAACAGAAAACATTGTAGGCCAGTTATTTATTGCATGATCCCTGTCATATCCATAATACCTGTAATAACCACTGTTAAACCGGGAAAGAGTATATACATCCCCGTAACATAATTTATATGAATCAAACTGATTTTGGCCGATATTCCTTACCATAATTGTCTTGTAATAGCTCGCAGCATTTACATAATCGTCATTCCAGAGATACAGGTCACCCATAAAAAATTCCTTATCAATAAACATGACTTGTGTACTGTATCCATCAATAGTGGTAAGTAAGGAGGGATCGGTATAACCACTCTGATAGGGGAGTGCTTCCATAACAGAAATGAGGGTATCAACCATTTGCTCAATAGAAAGGACCGGATAAGTGCCATCAGTTAGCTTTTTAATGTCATCAATCCTGTCGATAGGAGTTGTTATATATGGTACATTGCCGTAATGGATGACGAGCTGAAAATATAGCCAGCTTCGCAGTGTGGCAATATCAGAATATCTCTGGTTATATTCTTCCTTCGAAAACCGGAGATCCTTTAACATGATATCGAAATTAGCCATCGCATCATTACAGTCATTGATCAGGGAATAGAAAGGCTGGACGGAAGTATAGGGATTATTTTCGTCGACATCATGCAGGTTTATCTGGCGGAGGTAGATATCGGCATTATATGTGACGTCCATTAAATCAGCCCGTAATTCGTTCAGAATGACATACTGACTGGCCAGGTTAATCAGTTTGCCATATATACCACGTACTGCTGCATCTGCATCGAATTTATCCCGGTATACCTGCTCAGGTAACAAGACATCTTCAGGCTTAACATCAAGATAATTCTCGCAGGAAATCATTAAACCCGAAAATGTTAAAAATGATAACAGGTAAGCTATCAGGTGCCTTAACTTCTTTTTCATTTTGTTAAAATATTTGACCACTACTTTGTTTTTTATAAACCTAATTTGATACCCATAAACATAGATCTTGGCTGGGGGATTAATCCAATATCGATGCCCTGTGCAAGAGAGAAATCACTCAGACTTACTTCCGGATCCATCCCCAGGTATCTGGTGAGAGTCACAAGATTTTGTCCTGATATAAACACTTCAAGGCTGGCTATGAAAGCGGATTTTAAGGGTACTTTATAACTTAAAGTAATATATTTCAGCCGTGCATAAGAACCATCTTCAATCCACCTGTCTGAAAAGCGGGAGTTCCCAATTGGATCGCCCCAGTTCGCCTTAGGAATATCTGTTACCTGGCCGTCACCCCTCCACCGGTTCAGGACAGAAGGGATTTGATTGTATGAGTTCTGCATGGATTCAAGCATATATCGGAGGTGATTATACATATCGTATCCGTAACTGAACAATATACACGTTTCAAGAGATATTCCTTTCCATTCAAAATGGTTGAATAACATGCCTGTCAGATCGGGATTAGGATCACCGATAATCTGCATGTCATTTTCATCAATAATGAGGTTCCCGTCATAATCATCAAAATGTATGTCACCAGCTGAAAATGGTATTAAATCGGTATTTGGCATAAGAGCTCTCAGTCCTGATGCTTCGGCTTCTTCTTGTGTGGCAAAGACCCCAAGCGTTTTGTAACCATAGAACAATCCGGGAGGCTCTCCGGCCTTTGTCAGGATGTTTGCTCCAAATATTTGAGTAATCCTTTGATCTTCAGGAAATTCAATTATCTCGGTCTTGTATCTGGCAATATTGACTCCAATATCCCACTTAATATTCCCATTCAGTATTCGGCTGTTCAGGCTAATTTCAACTCCGTCACTTTTAAGTGAACCATTATTTTCGAGATATGCATCAAATCCGGATAAGGGATTCGCTTGCATAATGTTTAACATATCTTCGGTAGTGTTATGAAAAAAATCAAAACTAAAAGATATGCGTTCTTTTAAAACAGCCAGGTCAATTCCTGTATTTAACTTTTTATTGGTTTCCCATTTAAGTTCCGGATTCCATAATAGTCCTTTAACCAATCCCTCTGAACCAAGTAAGTTTTGAGAAACATAATATTTTTTGGCTGAATAATTACCGATGTCATCATTACCGGTAATACCGTAGCTTGCACGAACTTTCAGATGGTCTATACTTCTGATGCCGGCCATAAATTGTTCTGATGAAACAAGCCATGCTGCAGCAACTGAAGGAAATATTCCGAATTTACCTGAAAACATAGAAATGCCAGGTGCCTCCTCTCCAAATCGGGAAGATCCATCGAGCGCCAGGTTGAGATTTAAGAAATATCTATATCTGAAATTATAATCTGCACTTGCATACCAGGTTATCCATCTCCATTCACCAAGATATCCCCCTATTTCCCTGAGAGAACTTACTCCTGTTCCAAGTGTTCTCATCTGGTCATTTGGTGAATTATAGTCTTCACCCCAGTCACCCTGGGTCTTATTAGTCCCTATCCTGATTCCGGCTAACCATCCAATATTGTGTCTTAAATTTAATGAGCGGTCATAAGCTAAACGAAAGTCATTACTTAATATGAACACCCGTTCCACTTTATGAGCCATTTCATTCTCTGCAATCCCTTTATCCAGACTGTCCTGGGCAATTCCCAGATGGGGAACAAATAAATTATCACGGATTTTATCGAAATTGATACCTATCAGGTCACTTGCTTTCAGATGTTTAGTGATCTGGAAATTTGCATTGAATGAACCGAATATCTTATAGTTATTGCTGGTAGCATATAAATTATCAATAACGGCTACCGGGTTCCCTACTCCCAGGATATCAGCATCTTCCAGGTTTGGAGATATTGCCCCTGTTGAAGAAATTACATTAGGATATGTGAACGGCGCTTTAAAAAAGCTCAGATAAAGCGGATTTGTTGTTGGTGCATTTCCATCCTCCTTGAGATTATGCTGGTTAAATGTAAAGCTAAGGTTTGAGTTTAATGTTAGCCTGGAAGATATATTTATATCTGAGTTAAAGCGGAATGAATACCTCGAATAGCTTGTGTTTTTTATTATTCCCTTGTGCTTTTGATAACCAACAGACAGGGCATAAAGAGCTATTTCATCACCACCTGAGATTCTCAGGTTTATATTTTGATTGTAACTATTTGTAAAAACCTGATCCTGCCAATTGGTATTATTATGATACCGGTAATAATCAGGATATCCGGTATCATCTATCATATAAGGCAATGAAAGAATTGAATCGGAGCTTAATCCTTTAGTCTGAAGTATTTCAGTCAGATACCGGCGGTAATCGTCTGTCTGGAGCAAAGGTATCTGATCAGGTGAAAAATTAATTCCTCCATAAGTACTGAAATTTATCCTCGTAACCTTTTCGTAAGCATGGTTCGTCCGGATATAGATTATTCCATTGCTTGCCTTGTCGCCATAAATAGATGCAGCATCACGGATTACTGTCACGTTTTCGATATCATTGATATTTATACTGGCCAGTGGATTTGTCTGGAATCCGGAAATGATTGATATGCCGTATTGCTTGTTTTCGTAAATAAATCCATCAACAATGATCAGAGGTTGATTACTGGCATATATTGATGAGAAACCGCGTAAGAATAAATTTGAACCTATTCCCTGAACTCCTGAACGTGAGATTATATTAAGCCCGGGGATTTGTCCATCAAACAGCTGCTCCATTGAAGTCCCCGGAGTTTTCCAGGTTCTGTTCTGCGGATTCAGTGTTACTATAGAATTAGGACTATAGGCAACCGGTATTTTTGAATAATACTTATCAGCGAATTGATTAAATGAAGAATAGTCAGTTTCATAAAGGTAAACAATGATGTCAGTTTCTCCTCTTAACGGGATTTCTTTTTGCTGGTATTCAGGTCCTGAGAATATCAAAATCGATTCCTTATCAGGAACATTTATTAAAAAGGAACCTGTGCTGTCGGTAAATGTGGATATAACACCGGGAACAGATACACCGATCCCTTCTACTGGAAGGTTTGTAGAGGCATTATTGACTGAACCGGTAATTAAATATTGAATAGTGCTTTCAGCATCCTGGGTGAAAATATTAACAGTGAAAGTTGCCAGAATACAAAACAGGGAAAGCTTTTTTAAATGGAACATAAATCTCATTTTAATGTTTATTACTCAAATACAGGGACCATTTTAATATAATCCAGAGTAATGGTCATATTATTACCTCCGCCCGTCACCTGTAACCACGTATCCTGATACTTAAAATAGAGATATTGGCCAATATATACCTCTTGCGCGGTATCATAGGTGGAATCTATGACCGTGATCAACTCTGAAATTGGTAAAGGTGTACTCCAAACCGGCTCACGACCTGCATAACCTGTTATCTTCACCTGTTCAAGTTTTTGCCGAAGTACCAGGTTTGAATTGGGATACCGGTAAGATGCATTGAAATCATTTACAGCCTTCCAGTAGAACTTATAATATGTTGCACACACATCACCAGCATAGTATTTAATATTCCCTGGATTTGCACCATGATTATCCAGTATGAAGTCATAACCGCCAGATGCCTGAACTTTTTCCCTGGTATAACCTGTTTGTCCGACGAGAGATCTGAAAATGAATTTATTGGTATCTTCTCCTTCTATCAGGATGGGTAGGATTTTATCCTGGAGCCGGACATCACAACTACTTAGAGTATATACGATCCCGTTGCTTGCTTCAAAAATACTTCCGACAGCAGCCTTGTCGAAAGGCACCTTCACTCCAAAGAGAGAAACCAGTGTATCAGGTATATTATTCAGATCATAAAGTGCTGAAAAAACAAGATCTTTAGAAATATTCCAGTTTGTAAGGCTATCTGTTAGCTCAGGAACACCGAGTTCATAATATTTCCTGAATTTCGATAATTCCTGATCGAAAACTTCATCTGAAACCAGAATCATTGTAGTAAGGGAATCTTCATCTCCCAGATCTCTGATGTTATTGATGAATCTGTTACTCCAAACCATACCCGACGCTGTATCATAAACAGCTCGTCCGGAAACAGGATCCACTCCAATTTGGATTGCTATCGAAGGATCGAATACCATACCTGTGAGAGAATTAAGATAACCACTATGTTTTGGGCATAAATCAGTTACTTCAATAAATTCCCAGATATTCAGTTTTGGAATCAAAGGTTTATTAATAATATGCAGAATGCCATTGTTGGCATTTATATCATATGGCTGGATAAGAGAAGCATCTTCTACTTTTGCATTAAGATTATCAACTATAATGTTTTTCCCGCTGTAAGTTTTAAGTTTTTGTAATTCTTTGGTTGTATAATATGAATACACCAAAAAACAAATGTGATTCGAAACAAATTGGCTTAGGTTTGCTGAGTCATTTAATACAGCTTCTTCGATAATATCCATTGCCTCATTTGTAGGTGCCCATACTGTAAATGATTTTGAGGATGACAGCTCTTCATCCCATCCTGTCTGGATCAGATAATCTGCAAATTTGGACAATTCGGGCGTACTTGCTATAATCTGCATAATATTATCACGTACAACCCCATCGGTCAATTTATTATGCTCTTCCCATTTATCCTGGCAAGCGACTACAAGTGCCAGAACAAACGATGCTATTAGATATTTCCTGATGTAAATCATATTAACTTTAAATTTAACAACAGTTTCAAGCAATCGTGAGTCGTGTGTCGTGAGTCGTGAGTAGTGAAGCGTGAACAGTGAACCGAGAACCGAGAACTGAGAACCGAGAACTGAGAACCAGTTGCCTACGGCAACGGATACCAGTCCGGTTTATCTACAAGAACTCCATTTTTATCTACTCTTGGCCAGAGTTGATCAAGATCAGAAGGGATAAACTGAATCATATCGAGCCATAGATATTTATCTCCGTTATTTATAACCACGAATTTAATAGTATGGTTACCAGTTGTAGGAACGTCCACGGTACCTGCAAGACGTGATGCGAATCGTCCATTAGAATCGGTCAGGTATGTGGAATCGTTCGGGTCGTAATTATACCTTTTAAATCCCTGCAGTTCAAGTTCTTCATCAGAGATTTTAGGCAGGGTATTATCAGTCGCAACTATATTTGGGAGTGCTTCCCCATTGAAGTACACCATGAATTTTGGACGCCGGTTTGGATCAACTACATTCCTGGTACAAATCCACAATTTATATTTCCCTTTAACAATGAGGGGAGTTGTAAATTCAATCCAGTTTATAACTGCAGTCCTTAAATTGATATTGATGTAATCGCTATATATCAGATAGCGACCTTGTGTGTCACCTGCATCGCATATGTACTCTATTGGAACATCGGTACTCCAGGTTACATTGGCAAGCTGACCCAGTGAAAGAAATGCATTGGTTCCAGGCTTTCGGAAAGTACCGGTAAGTTTTCTTATCTCGGGTTGATCAGCGACATCCCAGTATACCGGGATTGGGAAGCGGACTTTAATGTAAAAATTATCCTCCACGAGATGGTATACCCCATTTCCTGCTGTATTATCACTATTGATCCGATCGATCAGAGCCCCTTTTTCAAGCTTTCCATAGAAAAAATCTTCGTTTATCAGGACTGAATCACTTTTCATACGGATTGTGACCACTTCGAGTGGAGCAAACGTGAGGTGTGCACTTTGAGTGACAAGATCAGCAACATATTTCAAGCTGTAATCAAGGATGTGATATGCCATATAAAGATAAAGGCTGTCATTTATATCTTTTGGATTGTCTGTATTACAGTATTTAGCTTTCAGATCCTCATATGAATTTATTCCCAAAAGGTTATATACTATGTTGCTATGAACAAAGACTGTAAACCACCTTTTTTGCTCGTCAAGTTCTGATGGCATTAATTTTAGAGTGTCATACAATCCAGTTGCTTTCAGAGCTTCTGAGAATATGCTGTAATCCGGATTCTGGTCAATGACTTCAGCAACAGAAATGACAACTGGCTCAAGAACTGATTTTACTGAATGAATTATCCCATTGGCTACCCTGATATCTTTACTTTCTATTTCAGCATATTTATTAATCTTGATCTTTGATGTACCTTCCTCGAAATAAGTGCGGGCAGTAAGATATTGACCGAACATCGTGGGAGTAGGGAGTTTCCCATCTGTAAAACGGGTTGAATTAATAGTGTCAATAATGACATGGAAACGGACAAGGTTTTTTAATTCTTCAGAGGAGAAATCTTCAACAGATGATTTTCCCTTTGCAGCAACGTATGCATCTATGGCTTCATTTGTTGGAGCGAAACAGGTATAAGTGCCATATGCATTAAGGAAGGAAAGGGTGCCGGATAGTTCCAGTATACGATGAAATTTCGAAAAAACATCACCCTGTTCTTCAAAATATTTCCCCATTAATACATCGTCTGAAGTGGCAATGACGTATTCCTCCTTTCCGCAATCGGAAAACATCATAGCCCCTGCAACAATCATTCCTATTGTTATTCTGGTTTTCATAGTGATACTTTTTTCATTCTATTCTCCATAGAACTCATTTTGTTTTAATGCAGGATTTGCCTGCAATTCAGTATAATAGATTGGCATGTAATGGCTTAATGTGTCCAGGTATTTATTTTTAATGGTGAGTTGCCTGTCGGCTGGTGCACTTCGCATCACCATCTCAATTAAAAGATCCAAACGCTCGTAATTATTCCGTCTGGCATTTCTTAAAACATCATACCAGCGTTTACCTTCGAATGCGAATTCACGGGCACGTTCTGCCAAAATATATTCTGTAAGTGATCTGACGTCACTTACTTCACCTTCCATTGAAGTAATTTTTGATGCATTTGCCCGTCTCCTGACAGTTTTAACCAGTTTAAGTGCTTCATCGATCATCCCAAGTTGTGCCATAGCTTCAGCTTTTATAAGCAATATTTCAGCATACCGGTATACTATGAAATGTGCATATGATTCGTATGCGGTCCGGAATGTTACCTTGTCTTTCCCTACATATTTCCAAATTGTGTAATTATCACTTACCTTAAATGACGCTCCATCACCACGAATATCCGCACTGTCAGGAGGCAATGTCGCATCAGCAGGGAAGAATTCTTCAACAGCGACTGCAGATGCTTTAAAGTATTTGTTCACCTTTAGCATGCCGTAATATGGATTTAATATTTCAGATGAAAACTGTAGTTCGAAAATCCCTTCACTTGAATTGCCATCTGCATATAGGGTACTGAACCAGAAATCATCATTTTCGACAAGGCCGAATAGTCCGGAGTTTATTATTTTGTTGCAGGCAAGAATGCTGCTGTCATATTGCTGGCACCAGAGAAATACATCAGCCTGTATGGCATTGATTGTATACTTTGTGATCCGTCCTTTGTCTGAGGCTATATCACCGTACGTCATAACAGCATTTTTCTCAGCATTACTCAGGTCTGATTTAATTTGTTTAAGTACTGCAGGAGCTGAACTTTTAGGGATTACAAATTTTTCGTTATCGTTTGTTGTTGCTTCCAATTTTAAAGGCACTTCACCAAAAGTCCGGACCAGATAAAAGTACATAAGGGCACGCAGAGCCCGTACTTCTGATTCATATTGATTCAGGGCTTCGGTTGTAAAGGAAGGGTCAACCTCCTGAACACTACCGGCAAATTCAAGAACAGTGTTGCAGTAATTGATAGTTCGATAAAATGCATTCCACCGGCAGACATTATTATCCGGGAGAATATCACCATTATAAATATAAAGGTAGTCAGATCTGAGGCGATGTGGGACGACCATATCTGTTCTAATTTCCCCCCAGATAAATAAAAGTTCGGGCACATTGTAACCGCTCCCCTGAGCGTTACCCAGAAGTGAAGCATAGCAACCCATTACTGCCGCATGGACATCTTCCTTTGACTTCCAGTATTCCTGCCGTATGATGCCATTTTCAGGTTCCAGGTATAGCCACTCGTCGCACCCTGTTATAAGCATTATGCAGAATGAAATCAGGAAAATATTTTTTTTCATTATAAATTTTTTAAAAGCTAATACTTATATTAAAAGTAACTTCTTTCGTCCTTGGGGTATTTGATTGATCCACTCCAACAGTATATATAGTACCATCCCTGCTGTTTATATTTATTTCAGGATCCTGGCCAAGGTAATTAGTGAATGTCATCAGATTATTAATTGTAACAGATGTTCTTAAAGCTGTCAGATGGATTTTATTAATTAATGCACTGGGGAAATTGTAAATTAATGTAATATATTTTAGTCTAAGGAAAGAACCATCATCAACAAACCTGTCGGAACCGAGCCAGTTATAACCATACCCAATCAGAGCTCTTGGAACATCTGTCTCATCACCTGGTTTGCGCCAGCGTCTCAATGTCGCCGTTGTCTGATTGTCATAATTGAACATGCTCTCTCCATACATTTTGGTTTGGTTAATTATCTCGTTCCCGTATCTTCCATAAAAATAGCAGTTGAATGAAAAGTTCTTATATTTTACTGTTGAACCAAATCCCCCGGTGAAGTCGGGATTTGCATCTCCAAGGTATACCACATCCAGATAATTTATGTTTCCGTCATAATTGATATCTTCATATTTTGAATCTCCTGGCTGGAATTCATAATTGACAGACGGGTAATTATATACCATCCTGACAGGATTATTATTTGCGTCATAGATTTTATTCCCGTCCTTATCTGTTGCTATGGTTGCTTCTTCATCTTTATAAACACCCAGGTACCTGTATCCATAAAATGAACCAATAGGATTACCTACCTGTATGATCCGTTTATAGTCTCCATTGGTAGTTGTCCGTCCCCGTTCGAGAGGATAGTTGTCGGCAACTTCCCGTAGTATATTGTAATTTTTTGCAATATTGAAATCAAAGGTTATGCTCAGGTTATCACTTTTGACAGGGTATGACCTGAAGCTAAGATCCCAACCCTGGTTGTCCATTGAGCCTACATTCATAAGGATACCGTCATAACCTGAGCTGGTAGGGATGGCGACATTATAACCGAACATGTCTTTTGTACGGTTCCTGTAAACGTCATAATCAACCATTAACCTGCCCTTAAACATTTCCAGAGTAAATCCCAGGTTGTTAGTAATAAATGCTTCCCATTTCAGGTTTTCGAGTTCCATATCAATAGGATAAACAGCAGTGTTACCCAGGTAGGTCCAGTTGAAGGTTCCATAATTATTGAAGAACATATAGGGAGACCTTGGGGGGTGTCCATTCTGACCGTAGCTGAACTTTAGACGCAAATCATCAATAAAAGTAAATTTACTCATAAAAGATTCGCCGGAAATCCTCCAGGCAGCAGAAACGCTTGGGAAATATCCATACCGGTATTTTTCATCGAATCTGGAATTACCCTCCCTGCGCACACCCAGAGATAAAATATAGCGATCCAGCAGAGTATAGTTGACCATTCCAAGAATTCCATTGTCTCTGTACTGCCAGCTGTCGGTATAAAGTTCAAGTCCGCTTTCCATAATCCTTGCAGGTACTGAAGGATCCTGTAATTCGGAAGAAGCTGAACTGGCGGTTGTTGCCCTGTATCGTATACCTTTATAATCGTTTGTTTGAAAATTAAATGTTGCGGCAAGATCATGTATCTCAGCGAACACATGATGATAATTAAGGCGGTTATTGGTATATATAGAGTAACTGTCTTCATCACTGTCAGTTGCCCTGTTCACATATAGATCAGTCCAGTGTTTGCCGGTAGCAACCTGTGGGAGAAACCAGTTCCTTTTAGTATTGTTAATATCGAAGGCAACATCGAAAGTGTAAGTTAAATCTTTGATTATCTGGTAAGTGAGAGAAAATTTTGGATTTATACGGTCATTTAGTGTCTTATACATTCCGGCTTCTGCCATTGCCACCGGGTTATAAGTGGTGGGATATGTACCCTGGATGTTTTGTTCGGGGGAGAAAAAGTTCGGCGTTTGATTGCCGTTTGCATCAAATTCATATACGGCCATATTGGGCATTTTTTTGTAAGCAATAGAACGCAGATTTGAACTATAGTTAGTCCAATTTGAGCTATAGTTCAGATTTGATAATCCATGTGCATATGAAAGATCAGCTCTGAGTCTAAGTTTATCAGAAATTATATAGTCAAGATTTAAACGAGTAGTAAAGCGGTTCAGAGAAGTACCCAGGGTTACACCTAATTGATCCTGATAGTTTACAGAAAAACGATAAAATGCTTTTAAACCCCCTCCTGATAATGCAAAATCATGATTGTGTATGTAACCATTACGTGATACTTCATCCAGCCAGTTTGTATTCTGGCTGTAATTGTAATACCAGTAAGGGTCACTCGGGTCGTATAAAAATTCCTTATTCTCTATTGTATTGAGAGGGATACCATATACATTCATGACACCTTCGGAAATCAGCGTTGAATACTGATCTCCGTTTAGCATTGGTACGGGTTCAGGTTCTAACGATAGTGTTCCCCTGTAGGTATAAGTGACCTGAGGTTTCATGCTTCTGCTTCCACGTTTGGTGGTAATACTGAGCACACCATTCGCTGCTTTAGTCCCCCATAAAGCTGTGGCAGCAGCGTCTTTCAGGACGGTAATTTCCTTAATATCGTCGATTGAAATATTAAGCATCTGTGCATAACCTTCTTCATTGGCAGCGGCGAAATTAAAATCAGATGTTATATTAGTTTCATAGGGTACATTATCAAGAAGGATTAATGGCCTGCTATTGGCACTCAATGTGCTTACACCACGAATGCGAATTGACATACCTCCACCGGGATCTCCTGAATTCGATACGATGTCCACACCTGCAAGCCGGCCCTGTAAAGCTTCATCAATGGTGGAAGCCTGCACCTCCTGGATATCCGCTGCACTGATCTTCTGAACGGGAATAGCAAGATTACGGTCACTTATTTCCATAAAACCGGTATTAGTGCGCTTTTCAGCAACAACCTGCACGCTTTCAATCATTTTGACATCTTCGACAAGCTGAACATTAAATGAATTCTGATCTCCAATTTTCATTATCTCAGATTTGAATCCTATAAAAGAAAACTGGATATTATTTTCTCTGGAGTTTATTGGCAGAACAAAATTCCCGTCAATGTCTGTTACAGAACCCTTTATTACACGGTTGTTTTTATCCAGTTCCACAACAGTGGCCCCGGGTAATCCAAATCCGTCAAAAGTGCTTGTTACTCTGCCCCTGATAAGTAACTGGTCCTGTCCATATAGAGTAATTTGAGAGATATATAATACGGTAATCAGAATAAGAGATGTAAATATTTTATTCATAATTTCTAGATGATTATACTCTTCGTTATTTATCAATATTCCAGTAAGAAATGACTAAAATTTGAAATGACTAAAATTTGAAATTAATTTCAGTAATATATTCTTTTGAATTTTAGTCATTTTAAATTTAAAATTTTAGTCATTTCTTTTAATCCGGCTTCAGATAGTTATCAATCTGATGAATCACAGCCCGGTTCGATAAAACATTACTGTTGGCAATAACTACATGAGCAGTTCTTCCACTGTTATCTGTAAAAGACAGATTTCCTGGCTCATTTGTAACTGTCATATAGGTTTTTCCGTCAACGGTTTTATGGTAAGTTTCCCTTCGTCCACTTACATTCCCATCAGGAACTGCGATGACTTTTGCCACAATGTGGTACATCACAAACCGCAATACCTTATCCAGTTGCACATCAGTAAATACGCTGTATGAAATTGGTGGCAGTAAGCCGTCATCAATGGCAGCCTGGATTGCGGTATCGTTTGGAATCAGTATAGTATTGTTTTCAGTAGTGATAACATTTGTAATAGCTTTGGTTGCTGGAGTATATACATAACCAACCAAAGCTTCGGCAGATTTTAGAAGATACTCATGATACCTAGTGAAATTGGGATTACCTTCAATGTCTGCTCCTACATTTTGTATAGAATACCGGAGGCCTTTTTTCAATACATATGAAACGCCATTGCTTGATTCCTTTTTTTTTGAAGGGACAATTAATTCTGACCTCTGGCTATTTCCGGCAGCCCATATAAATCCAGTCTGATACCGGATATATTCCCCGGCGTAAGTTTCAATTATGTCGTCTCCGGTTAAGTCAGTCAGAGATTTTCCAAGAACAATATGCAAATTGATAAGCCTGTTAATACCGATACTTGCGTTAGTTCCCATATCCGGATTATCAAGATTCCAGGAATTCCTGTCGACATCGAAACTAAAACCAAGGGTTTCAAAGATGCTGTTTGGTATCATAAATACAGTCAGAGTCACATTTGGATTTTTGACAACGTAGTACAATTCGGTCGTTCTTAATCCCTGCAGCATCAGTGAATAGTCAGGATTCAGAATTATGTCTCCAAGTAAGGTATAGAAGACATCAGTTTCCTGCACTTTATTTGTACCGTAAAACAAACCATTGCTGGCAAATTTCTTCTCTGTAATGTTTGACTCCGGATCAAACCTGGCAGGTTCCCCGAAAAGATTAGTTGAGGTTTCAAACTTGCTGGGCCAGACACTTGTGCGGAACATATGTGCATTGATAAATTCACTGATCAGTGATGACGACATATTATCCAGTGATTTGTAATAAACCAGGAATTTGGTTTTAAAGAATTTCTGGACTGCGGCATTATTGGGGACAAAGAATGTCCAGCCATCAATTTGTGCGTCATATTCCTGGCCACCTCCATATTTCATGAAGTTTTCACAATTTGGGGCAAAATTCAGATATGGATACAACTTGATATAAATATCTTCATTTAAGCCGGATGTCTGTTGATAACGGCTTATGTAGCTCTCAGGAATAGGATAATATGTTATTATGTACTTATCGAGAATTTCTTTGAAATCACTGTAATCTGGATTCGATGCCAGGATCTCTTCAAGGTTTGGTAAGGGAAGCACAACTTTATCAGTTATATGGATGACTCCATTTTCAGCAAGTATATCTTCTTCCGTGACTTTAGCATTCACCACATTAAATCCGGAAAAGTCTGTTTCAGGGAAAAAGTAATTGTAATCAGTTGCAGAGAGATTTTTTGCAGAGAAATACTCATTTGTGAAATATGGTATATGTTTATTGTTATTATCGTCTCCATTAAAAACAACAGAACCTGATTCGGGCAATAATATCACGCCATTCTGATCAATAACTTTATGTAATTCACCGTTCACCGAATCCTCGTAAATCCATTTGAAATATGTAGTTTTTCGTTTATAAGCCGCATCCGGCACCCATCCCTGTATGGCAGTGGATTGATAATCATCAAGTTTTTCCCTGGTGTAGGCATTATAAATCAGGGAATAAGTGACGATTTTTTTTGCTGTAGCGGAATCTATATCGTTTATTGAGGAGTATGAATTTTCTGTCAGGAACTTACTGAATGCAGAATCGGTTGGGGCGAATATGGTAAAATAACCAGCCCTGCTTAGAATATCTTTATAACCAGCTTTATCAATACAGGCAAGAAATGATGTGAAATTCCCCCTTTCCTTTAAATTTTTATAAATGGCCGGTTCAAGCCAATCAGGACGTTCATAATATTCTTCTATCTCTTTATTACATCCTGAAAACAGCCAGGCAAAAGTCACGATTATAGTTAAAATAAAAATGATTGGCCTTCTCATATTTTTAATATGATTTAATCATGCTATGAATATTGCGAAGTGAGGACAATTTAATTTTAATTTTGTTGAAATACAAATTTTTAAAGGGGCTATTGTTAAATTTAGATTTATTATAACCTATTGTTTTTTGAGCAGATTCACCCCGAGTAGGGAGGGGGGAAACTCAATTAATTTTAAAGAGGGATGACACTTAAAATTACATCAGTTAAACGGAGTTTTTTCTCTATGATATTAATGATGGTTTTTATGTCTTTTATCGGTTCCCTGAATTCCAATGGTAAAGGCGAAGATGATTTGAAGTGGATCAGGGATGTAGGTGCAAAGAAATTTCCCCGGGCTTCCAGGGTCTATTGGGTTAATGATTATGGAGCTGTCGGTGATGGAAAAACCCTTAATACTCAGTCGTTGCAATCAGCCATTGATGATTGTGCCATGAAAGGCGGCGGACGGGTAAAATTTAAACCTGGACATTATCTCACTGGTTCAATTTTTATTAAGGAGGGTGTGAACCTTGTCATTGGTAAAAATGTGACAATTTTGGGTAGTCAGTCCATTGAGGATTATCCTGAGATTGAAACAAGAGTGGCTGGTATTGAGATGGTCTGGCCCGCTGCATTGATTAATTTCATGGGACAGGCTAATGCTGCGATAACGGGGAAAGGGACCATTCATGCACAGGGCAAGCCTTTCTGGGAAAAATACTGGAAGATGCGCCGCGAGGAATATGAACCAAAAGGGCTGAGATGGATAGTGGATTATGACTGCAAGCGGCCACGAACAATACTGGTATCCGGGTGTTCAGATATTACCGTGAAGAATATAACCCTTATGCAGGCAGGTTTCTGGACAGTTCATATTTTATATTCGGAAAATATTACTGTGGATGGTGTAGTCATCCGAAATAATGTTGACGGAAGCGGTCCGAGTACTGATGGCATCGACATTGATTCATCAACAAAGATACTGGTGCAGCATTGTGATATCGACTGCAATGATGATAATTTCTGCCTGAAAGCCGGTCGTGATGCTGACGGACTTCGGGTAAACCGCCCCACTGAATATGTAGTCATCCGCGACTGTATTTCACGCAGGGGAGGAGGTCTGGTAACCTGCGGCAGTGAAACTTCCGGAGGTATAAGATATATACTGGTAAAGAACCTTCAGGCAAATGAGACCGGCACCGGGATCCGTCTTAAATCTGCGAAGACCAGGGGAGGCACGGTTGAATACATTTATGCTGATAATATTAAAATGACCGGTGTAAGAGTGCCTTTTCAGGCTGATCTTAACTGGAATCCTGCTTATAGTTATTCATCATTGCCGGAGGGGTATATTTACGAGGATCTACCGGTACACTGGAAAGTGATACTTGAAAAAGTTGAGCCTGAAGAAAAAGGAATACCGCATTTCAGAAATATATTTATCAGTAATGTAAAAGCTGAAAATGCGGAAACTGCAATTGATGCGGTTGGACTGGAAAGCTCGCGGTTCGAGAATTTTAATTTCACGAATGTTGAAATTTCTGCGCGAAAGGGGGGAAGGATAAGCTGGGGTAAAGACTGGACGATGAGGAATGTGAAGATAGTGACTGAAAATGGTGAGGTGGTTGGTGAGACGAATTGTGTAAATGTAGTGTGGGAAAAATAGAAAGCGTGAAATGTGAAAAGTGAAGAGTGAAGAGTGAGGGGGTGAAATTAATATTCCCGAAATTATTTTAAATTTCAGAAGTTTTAATAAGTAGGGAGGAGTTAGCACAGGATTTTGAAAGAAATTAAAGTAGTTGATTCAGATTACAAATTATAGGTACCAGATTGAAGGTTACAGGTTGCAGGCCGTGAAACTTGTAGCTTGCAACTTATAACTTGCAGTTTTACTTAAATTATTAAATAAAACATGAGAAAAAGGATTGTTGTTATCTGCATTATTTCAGGATGGATGCTGTCATGCAACAGATCAGAACCACCTGTTATCGAAACGGGTTCACTACAGCCTATGCCTGATGAATGGATAGATCAGGATACAGGCTATGAGATTAAGCGTATTGTTAGAAGAGGTGGTGAAAACAGGAGTTTTTATTTTCACAATAATCCGTTTATTCCGCAGGTTAAAAATGAGGGTGATAAGATGGTGTTTTACGGGAGTGATCCTCGTCCCGTACCTGAAGGATCAGAAAGTAGGCGGCCTGTGATGCAATTATTTACTGTCAACCTGAAGACACTGGAGATTGACCAGCTGACACATCATCCATTTCCGATGTCAGGTGAGATTGTCGGTAAAAAGAGGAGAGAAGTATTTTATCAGAGTCGTGACAGTGTGTTTGCAGTTCATGCGGAAAGCCATGAAGTCCGGTTGATTTACGTATTCCCTGATAGTCTTAACGGATCGGTCACCACACTGAATGCAGATGAAACTCTGCTTGCAGGATCTTACAGTGACAGGGAGAAACTTGAACTTCTGCGCCAGTTTCCGCGCAAGGGTGATTATTTTACACGCATTTTTGAAGCAAGGATACCCCACACTCTTATAACCATTGATATTGAAACCAGGGAGCTGAAAACTATTCACAGTGATACAGCCTGGCTCAACCATATTCAGTTTTCACCGACAGATCCTGATTTACTGATGTTTTGTCATGAAGGACCCTGGCATTTGCTGGATCGCATCTGGACTATCAATATCCAGACAGGTGATGTACAGTTAATGCATAAACGTACTGTATACAGGGAGATTGCAGGTCATGAGTTTTTCAGCAAGGATGGAAAGACGATATGGTTTGACCTTCAGATTCCAAGGGGTGAGACTTTTTACCTGGCGGGGCTGGATCTTACAACCGGTGAGGAAAAGCGCTATGGACTGAAGCGGGATGAATGGTCGATCCATTTTAATATCTCACCGGATCAGAAGATTTTTGCGGGTGATGGCGGAGATTCATCACAGGTGGCCAGGGCAAAGGATGGGATGTGGCTATACCTGTTCACTCCGGGAACTGACAGCCTGAAATCTGAGCGTATTGTCAACATGAAGTATCATGATTACGAGCTTGAGCCCAACGTTCATTTTTCACCGGATGGAAGATGGGTAATTTTCAGGGCGAATTTCAAGGGAGCAGGGTCGGAGGTGTTTGCTGTTGAGGTGAAGTAATCGGACTCACCCCCTATCCCGGGGCTGTATCATAACTCAGTTTAAATGGAAACGATGACTTTGCTGCAATTCAGAGAATTTTTTTCAGCCAATGATACAGCATTCAATTTAGAGTTATATGGAAACTCCACATTTAAATTTCATTATGACACAGCCCCGAGGATTATCGGGGGTGAGTCCGAAAAACAACAATCATGAAAAAAATCTTTTTCTACCTGATGCCAAGTCTACTAATGATTATCAGCCTCAAGTCCCTCGCCCAGCAATCCGGGACATTATCCTGGCCTGAAATTGGGGTCGAAACCAAACCATGGACGCGGTGGTGGTGGATGGGAAGTGCTGTAAATGAAGCTGATCTGACCGCGGCTATGGAGGAATATAAAAAAGCTGGTCTGGGTGGGCTTGAGATAACACCCATTTATGGAGTTAAGGGATATGAAGATCAGTTCATAAAATATTTATCACCCGATTGGGCCGATATGCTTCAGTATACCCTTGATGAGGCCGACCGGCTTGGACTTGGTGTGGATATGGCCACGGGTACGGGATGGCCTTTTGGGGGCCCATGGGTTACACCTGAATTTGCCTGCAAGAATCTGGTTTATAAAACCTATACATTGAAAGCGGGAGAAACTCTTGATGAATCTGTATATACAATGCAGGAACCTCTGGTCAGGACTATCGGCCGTAGGGTGGATATTTCGGAACTGTCAGAACCGATTGGGGCTAACAAGGATCTCCAGTCCATCGCACCGGAGCAAATCCGTTTTAAAAAGCCATTACCGTTGCAGGTACTGATGGCATATTCCGATCAGGGATATATCCTCGATCTGACAAAGAGGGTTGGTGATAATGGTAAACTCAACTGGACGGCACCGGCCGGGACATGGACCCTTTATGCACTGTTCCAGGGCTGGCATGGTAAAATGGTGGAACGCGCTGCACCGGGAGGTGAAGGGGATGTAATTGATCATTTTTCCGAACAGGCATTGACTCATCATCTGGATCAGTTTGATAATGCTTTTATTGGGAAGAATATCCGTTCATTAAGAGCTTTCTTCAATGATTCCTATGAAGTAGATGATGCCAGGGGACAGGCCGACTGGACGCCGGATCTGCCCGCCGAATTTCAAAAACGACGTGGCTATTCTCTGTACGACCATCTTCCGGAGCTTCTCAGTAAGGATTCGACTGATAAGAACATCAGAATGCTCTGCGATTACCGGACAACTATCTCAGAACTTCTGCGCGAGAATTTTACATTAGTATGGCAGGATTGGGCGAGAAAAAATGATGCCATTATCCGCAACCAGTCTCACGGTTCACCGGCAAATATCCTGGACCTGTATGCTGCCTCTGATATCCCGGAAACAGAGGGCACCGACATACAGGGAATAAAACTTGCATCTTCAGCTGCTAATGTCACCGGAAAAAAACTTACATCTTCTGAATCAGCCACCTGGCTCAATGAACATTTTCTGTCCACACTTGCTGATGTGAAAGCCAATCTTGACAATTATTTTCTGGGTGGAGTGAACCATGTTTTTTATCACGGTACCACTTATTCTCCGCAAAATGAAAAGTGGCCCGGCTGGATGTTTTATGCTTCAGTTCATTTTGGCCCAACAAATTCCTTCTGGAATGATTTTCCGGCACTTAATGAATATGTGGCAAGGTGCCAGTCGTTCCTGCAATCCGGCAAGCCTGATAATGACATACTGTTTTATTATCCGTTTTATGATTTGATATCGGTACCTGCTGAACGGGGACTGCTTGAACATTTCAGTTCGGATATAATTCGTTACGGCGAACCTTCATTTTATGCTTTGGCCCAATTGTTGCTTGAACAGGGGTACACATTTGATTTCATCTCCGATCTCCAGTTAATGCAAATTGTTTCTGACGGAAATATGCTGAAGACCGGCAATTCGTCATACAGGACTATTATATTGCCGGAATGTAAATTCATTCCATTGGAAACATTTAATCATTTATTCAGACTTGCAGAGGAAGGTTCAGTGATTATTGTTCAACACTCCCTGCCAGGGGACGTGCCCGGGTTGTGGGATCTCGAACAACGGCAGATAGCCCTTAAAACTCTTAAAGATCAGCTGGATTTCAAACAGGTAAGCGGGTATTCTTTTTCCCGGACAGATATCGGGGAAGGATCATTTTTGCTAGGTTATGACATTGGGGAAATGTTATCGTTTACCGGAATTAAACGGGAATCTATGGTTGATTCCGGGTTAGATTTCATCCGGCGTGCAGATGGAGATGGACCATTCTATTTCATAGTGAACAGGGGAAATGATACAATTGACAGCTGGATCTCCGTTTGTCAGGAATTTCAGTCAGCCGTATTATTCAATCCGTTAAATGGAAATTTGGGAGAGGCTGCCATAAGGGAAGGTCTGGAAGGATTGAATGAAATATACCTTCAGTTATTGCCGGGAGAATCTATTATCCTGAAAACCTTCAACAGGCAGACCGAAGGTGCCCGGTATAAATATTTTATGCAAGCCGGTAATGCAAAGGAAATACAGGGTAAATGGAAGGTGAACTTTATCTCAGGCGGTCCCGAATTACCGGGAAAATTAAAAATGAAAAAAGCATCTGCATGGACAGACCTGAAAGATGAAGCCTTGAAAGATTTCTCCGGAACAGCAAGGTATTCTGTCTCCTTTAAAAAGCCGGAAGAGAATCCTCAGACCTGGATCCTTGACCTGGGCCGCGTAGCAGAAAGTGCACGTGTGAGATTAAATGGGACTGAAATCGGAACCTTTATCGGACCGCATTATTACGTTGAAATTCCTCCGGAACAGATGAAAGAGAAAAATCTCCTGGAAATTGATGTATCCAACCTCATGGCAAACCGGATCGCTGCTCTGGACAGGAAATCCGGTGACTGGAAAAAATTCTATAATGTTAATTTCACAGCTAATTTAAGGGAAAACAGGGGCCCGGATGGTTTGTTCAATGCCTCGCAGTGGGAACCTTTAGAGTCAGGGTTGATTGGGCCGGTTGTACTTATACCAATGAAAATTCAGGAACTTTAGAAGGAGATAAAAGCTCATATTTTATCTCGCGGACTCACCCCTTTTTGACTGGGGCTATATCACAACTCAATTTAAATGCAAAACGCTGATTATTGCTTCCATTCAAAGTTTTGATGTTCGGCCGATGTCATTTGTTCCACATTGAATATTATTACTATTTCAACATTTAAATTTCGTTGTAACACAGCACCAGGGGGTGAGTCCGGACAACAGGTTATATAATTTCGGATTTATTTAATATCTTGTCTTATTAAAATAACATTAATCTGACCAAGAGGTTCATACTATGAAAAACATATTAATACTCTTCATTGGTCTGGCAATTAGAGCAACCCTGACTGCACAGGAAATAGACATTGATGAAATCGTTATCAGACGGATTGCCGATTATATAATTGAAAATACCAGCCTTAACTTTTCATCTGCTGACGGAAGGCAAACATATAATACCACAAAAGATATCCCTGAAAATGTTGAGGCCAGATTGAAAAGCACTTTCGGGGAATGGCACTATACCAACGGAGTATTGAATATGGCAATGATCAACCTGGCAAATTATACGGGTGAGGCTAAATATTTTGATTATGCTGCAAATCATGTGGCATTTGGGATGGATAATTATAAGTTCTTTCAGAAACGGTTTATGGGCGACCGGGCTCACTATAATTTCCCGTTCGGACAGCTATGGACTATGAAAGAACTGGATGATTGCGGGGCCATGGGGGCCAGCATGATCGATGTGTATCAGAAAGTAAAAAGTCCTGATTATAAGGAATATATAGAGAATACAGCAAAGCATATTACCAGCGGGCAGCAGCGGCTTGATGACGGAACACTTGTGCGAACATTTCCCCACGAGATGACTATCTGGGGGGACGATCTTTATATGAGCGTGCCTTTTCTTTCACGGATGGGACAATTCAGCGGTGATAAAAAATATTTCGATGATGCGGCCCGGCAGGTATTCAATTTCTCAAAGTATCTCTGGGATGAGAACAAAGAGTTGTATTGGCATTGTTATTACAGCGACCTGGGCAGAAATGGAGTCGCTCACTGGGGCAGGTGCAATGGGTGGATCATGATGGCCAAAGTGCACCTTCTGAATTTCATGCCCACCGACCACCCCGACAGGGGAGCTGTAATAAAGGATCTGGAAAGGCAGATAGTGGGGATCTCAAAATACCAGGATGCTGATGGATTATGGCATCAGTTACTGGATAAAAATGATTCCTATACCGAATCATCCTGCTCGGCAATGTTTGTTTACTGCATTGCAAGGGCAGTTAATCAGGGCTGGATCGATAAAGGTTATGGCACTATTGCTCTCAGGGGATGGGACGGACTGAAAGCAAATAAAATCACAGTCGAAGGACAATTAAAGGATGTCTGTGTTGGTACCGGGATTGAAGATAACCTGGTATTCTATTACCAGCGGCCTGCACGTCTGAATGAGAAACATGGGCTGGGGGCGGTGATTGACGCGGGAATTGAAATCATTAAATTAAAAGAGGCGGGGAGAAGGAACTAAGAAGTTACAAGGGCACCGAAGTCGTGAAGCGTGAAGCGTGAGGTGTGAAGCGAAAATCGTGAGTCGTGAGTCTTAATTAACACAGAGTTGCAATAATGATCAAAAATCGCATTTTAATAAATAGCAGACGTTTGATATTGATAACAGGTTTATGTATCATCGTTGCAATAAGTACAGTTTCCTACGAACCTTCCCCAGAATATCCGGATGACCTCAAGATCTGGTTTACAAGGCCAGCGGAGCAGTGGGATAATGCCATTCCGGTTGGCAATGGCAGGCTTGGAGCGATGGTGTTTGGCGGAATTGAAACCGAGAGGATCCAGTTAAATGAAGAAAGTGTGTGGACCGGACAAGATGAGGATTATCATAATCCGGAATCCCTGGAAGGTTTAAAGACTGTCAGGAAATTACTCTTTGAGGGGAAATATACCGAAGCTCAGGAAATTGCGCAGGAAAAGATCATGGGCAAGGTTGATCCTTCGCATCTTCATACTTACCAGACGCTGGGCGATCTGAATCTGTTTTTCGGTCATTACAGGAATATATCTGACTATCGCCGGGAACTCGATATTGAGACAGCTATAGCCCGTGTCAGCTACCAGGCTGGAAGGATCCTTTATACCAGGGAGATATTTTCGAGCGCTCCGAACCAGGTACTGGTGGTAAGGTTGACAGCAGACAGGGAAAAATCAATCAGCTTCGCAGCTTTGCTTAGCCGGCCTGGGAATAAGGCCACATTTGAGATAAATGAAAATATAATCACAATGAATGAACACGTGGGTGATGGAATCGGAGTGCGCATGGTGGCGAGACTTAAGGTGCTAGCTGAAGGAGGAAGCATAAGCATTTCGGGGGACAGTATAAAGGTCGATGAAGCAGACGCGGTAACCATTCTGCTGACTGCTGCAACTGACTACAGGGGAGAGGATCCGTTTTTGATA
>Ga0153916_10000217_pt1 | contig 36474 bp, 36 predicted proteins | sample Opewatmetagenome_FD_109642 | JGI IMG/M metagenome (GOLD analysis project Ga0153916, IMG submission 109642) | Freshwater wetland microbial communities from Ohio, USA - Open water 3 Core 3 Depth 4 metaG | ecosystem: Environmental > Aquatic > Freshwater > Wetlands | place: USA: Ohio, Lake Erie...
GAAACAGCTATACAATATGTACGTGATCAACGTCTACAACAAACCACTTTGGATTTAACATCCAATAACAACTAAACGTGCCATATAAGAAGCCCCTTCATTTATGAAGGGGAGTATGTCACTTAAAATCTTTTATTAAAGTAATTAATTTTTGATTTAATGTTTATTAATAAATGTCTAAACTTAATTAATTAAAATCGAATAGTGAATAGATTATTTAAATTATAATAGTTAATTAACTACATATGTGAATACATATTCATCTGCGAAAAAGACTCTTAAACTCAAAACAATTCAATATTTTGGAAGGAATCGGGCTGGTAGTTTTTATTAGAGTGCATCCCATCCCCTCCTAGTGAGGCCAGCCCAACCTTCTTTTTTTTAAAAATAATTTTTTTAAAAACAAATATATAGTAAAATTTTATTCCAACCGCCATGACAGACAACCAAAAAACTAGTCAAAATACAGGATCCACCTCTTATACTATAGAGGATGCTATTAAAGTTGCTGATGATATATTTAAATTGAGTAAAGAAAAAAAATACAATTTAGGTGCATTTATGCATGGGCTTATTTTTGCTCTTGAGTATGCTGAAAATTCTTATAAAATTCCTCAACAACAACTAGCTTTAATTAAAAGAGAATGTAGAAAATATTTCAAGGAAATTGATGATTTTAATAAACAAAAAATCTAATTTTTTGTTAATTTATCTCATCTTATAATATTCCTTCTTTTTTCTAATTCTTTTTTAATTTTCTTCTTGTTTAAAACTTCTATTCTTTCTTTTAAAAATACCATGTCTTTTTTGTTTATAATTTGTTTTTTATGAAAATACCTCTTGTGTAATGGAGGTCTATATCTTGGTCGCATTATATAGCCTTTTAACCTTTTTTTAATAATAAAAATAAAAATAGGATTTTAAACTATTTGCTATTATCAAAATTTAAGAAAAATATGAAAGTTTTAATAATGTATTATTCAAAATCAGGAAATACAAAAAAACTTGCAGAAGAAATAGCAAAGGGTGTTAAATTAGTTAAAAATGTGAAATGTATCCTTAAATCTACATCTAAGATTAAAAAGGAAGATTTTCTTACAGCAGATGCAATAATCGCAGGTTCTCCTGTTTATTTTGGTACCATGGCTTCTGAACTTAAGCAAGTTTTTGAAAAATTTGTAGGTTTACGAAAAAAGATGGGTAACAAGATTGGGGCTGCATTTTCAACATCTGGTGATGAATCCGGTGGGAACGAAACAACCATTATCTCTATAATCCAGGCTATGTTGATTTATGGAATGATTATTGTTGGAGATCCTTTAGATGCAAATGGACATTATGGTATATCTTGTGTTGGTGCTCCTAATAAAAAAACTTCAGAAAATGCTAAAAAATTAGGAAAAAGAATTGCTAAGCTAGTTAAAAAATTAAAAAGTTAATTTAATTTTTAATTTCATCATTATATTATTTAAAATAAGTCGTCTCCAACGCCTATTAGAAGTGGTTTACCAATCAGTATAACTGGTCCAATAGAGCTATCTGGAAATAGTTTTCCAAAGTTTATGTATAAACCAGAGAATCCAGCTGTACAAACCCTATGTACAAAGAATCTATTTGAAATTACCATAGAAAACGTTGATAGTGATCTAACTCTTACCCTTGTAAAACCTACAGAATAAGATATAAACATCGGGCTAAAACGAATTCCAATAAATGCTTCACCTTGTCTATTGAATGGTAACCAGACTCGGCCTCGGCCTATACTGAATATTCTAGCTCCAAATCCCATCATGAAAAGATGACTATGAATAAATGTTGGAATTTCTATACCCGGTGGGAAATAAACTTGACCTGTGGTTGAATTTTGTGTTAAATTTTTTATTTCCTCTATTAAAATTATTGATTTTTCTTCAAATTCTATGGTTTCAAGGAAATTCATTTCTTTATCTTCTCTTATATTTTTTAAGTAATTTTCCCAATCTGCCCAAGTGTCTCTAAATTTTTGTATCTTTTCATTGCTTAGTTCTATTAAAACATAATAAGTATTACCAGTTTGGTCAATATAACCAATTTCAAGAGAAGGACTATCTCGGTATGTTCCAGCATTCATAGTTGGTATTAAAATTAAACTTAAAAGTAAACCAACAACTGAAATATATAGTAATTTTTTTGAATTTTTCATATCATCTATACTCTTTTTTTGAGTTATTTAGTATTTTATTTTGGGAATTTTAGAAGAATATTAAAGAAATAAAGTTTTAAAGATAAGACCGATTTTTTTATGGTATATCTTCACCTAGTCTTAACCAAGCTTGGCTACCAATAAGAAGCACTGGACCCACCGGTCTGTCAATGTATCTTTCTCCAAAGTTAATATACAATCCAACGAAATCCACAGTTATAAGATTGAATATCCCTAGTCTATCTTCAATACAAATTGCAGGTGGAAAAATGTTTATCCATCTACTTTTTGCATAACCAACCGTATATTGTAAAAATATTGGTAAAAATCTTGCACCAATAAATGCTTCACCGAAATTTTTAATTGGTAACCATACACGACCACGACCTATGGTTAGGATTCTCCTCAATTGAAGATGTATTGGTAATGGTAATGGTGTTGTAGAAGTCTTTTTGTTTATTAGTAGATGATCCTTAATAAATTGTAGTATAGCACCATCTGATAATAGAGGTTCTGGGAAATTGTAGATTCCTATCATAGAATCATATGTCAATTCCTTAATTTCATTAACTAATGAATTAGTTATTTCTAAGAATGTAAGAATCTCTGTTGCGTCCATTTGGTTATCTAAATCAAATTCCTTAACTTTTGTTTCCCATATCGTAAAGTTACTGTTAAATTGTGATAACTGTTCTGGTGTAACAATAATCTTTTTATAGAATGTATACCCATCTTTATCTTTAAATCCTATTTCTAATTCTTGATCTAACTCATCAGCAGTTGCTGCTGGCACTATAGCCAAGGTTAGAAATAGAGCAACGACAGCAATAGGTATTATTGTTTTTGTGTTTTTCATACTTTCAATTCACCTTCCCCCGACTGTCAGTTCATTAGTTGTCGTGCCGGCGGCGCACAACATCTAATTTTATTTCCTAATCTAATATATATACTTAAATATTTTTTGTGAAATTTTTTAAATATTATTTTTTTATTTTAATATATCAATTCTTAACGTATAACCATTTATAGTGATATTATGAATATTGAATCTGCTATGGAAGATATTTGATTTGCAACTTACATAACCAATAAATCCTACTAATCTAATATGTTGTGAACCTGTTATTGTCATCCACTCATCATCTCCTTTAAATCTAGCCTTTGTATAATCAGAATCATTGTAATAACGATATTTAATAAATGATCGCCATATTATAGTTCGATTAGACCAAAAAATCCTACGAAATGACCTATGGAATCCACATCCTTTTGATTCTATTTCTACCCATGGTACAACACTATTTTTATTTACGAATTGTTGGATTTCTTTGTCATTTTTACATAATACATCTAATTTTTGCTTAATTGCTGAATCTATATTATTTTCTTCTTCTTGTGTTATTACAACGTTTATTGCAGATATTTGTCCATTTGAATCTATTTTAAATATATTTATTTTATTTGAAGATGCACCCAAGAAATTTGATTTATTAGTATCAGCATTTATTGAAGGGATGATACACAGTACTAATATTATAAAACTTGTAAAAACAAAATATTTATTCAAGTTTTTAATTTTCATTTTTTATACCTTTTATTCTTTATAATTATTATTTTTTATTTAAACATTTTATTTTTATTTAAGTTACATTATATATTTAGTATCGTAATATAAATATTTTATGGTTTTTATAAAAATAAACCTTTTAGAACATAGTTCTACTGATTTAATAATAAAAAAGTATTAATACAATTAAATAAAAAAATGAATTATAATTATGCAGGTACCTATGCATCCACAAATTATATAAATAGTTTAAAACATTTTTGATTTAGAAGCAGGTTCAACTAAATTTACTTATAAAAAGGATTGGTGAGATTGATGGGATGTGAATACAAAACTCAAGTTAAATTAGATTATATCCAAGATTTTGAAATGATGTTTGAGAGGATGAAAATTGATCGTCCTCGAGAGGCAGCAGTTTATTATGTTTCACTTGTAGTTGACTGCCCAAAAGAATTTTCTGATTTTTTAAAAGTTGCTGAAGAGTTTGCTAATATCACTAGACGTCCACTTGAAACGGGACGTGCTTCTCTTCTAAAAAATGGGCTAATTGCTAAGGTTCTTTTTTCTAATGATACAAAAGAAGATTTTGGCAGGGAAAGCTACCTACCTGCACACCCAAGAGCAATTTGGGAAGATGTTAAAAATGATCTAAAACAGGTAATTGCGGATGATACATACCGTGTAATAGAAAATAGAATCAATGAATATAGTAAATATTATACAAGCAACTTTGAAAAATATGGAATTAAACTTAAACGAAATGGAAATGTTACTCTTCAATATAGTGGAAAATGGATAATGTATAGTGTTTTAGGCAATTGTCTTGAAAACAACAATGGTCTTAAAATGCAGATAGGCGGAGATAGATTTTTTGATGAACCTTTTGTTAAATACTTTAAAAAGTTTTTAGAGCTTGATACAAAGATTCAGTTGATAATAGATAATACAACTAATATGGACACAATAAAAAAATTAACAGAAGTATATGGAGACAAATTAGAGATTAGAAGCTTTCCAGAAGATGTTTCAGGCACAATGCGCAATTTTGTTTTTGGTAAAGAAATAGCAGTAAATGGAATTAAAATACTACCAGAAACTAGTGACGAACCATCTTATATTGGAACAGCATATGTAAATCTACAAGATATAGAGGCATTAGACGATAAATTTAACAGCTTATGGGATTTAGCAAAACCATTAAAATCTAAATAAATGTTTTATCTAAATCTTATTGTTTCTAGATTATTTAAGACAGATGTTGTAATATTGTATCTTTTATAAACTGCAGAAGAAATATCCAAACATTTGGATTCTTCACCGTGACCAAAAATAATTTTCTCTGGTCTAGGTGACATGTTATTAATATAATTTAATAATTGTCTACGATCACTATGACCTGAGAAACCATCACAAGTTTCAACATTCATTTTCATCTTAATATTAACAATGCTTCCCCCTTCGTTTAATGGTATTTCCTCCCAGCCTTTTTGAATCCTTTTACCAAGAGTTCCCTCAGCCTGATAACCAACAAATGCTATTGTATTTTTTTTGGTCTGAGCCCAATCCTTGAAATATTCCATAACAGGCCCGCCATTCATCATACCACTTGTGGCAAGAACAATACAAGATTCAGGATGATCATTTAGTATTTGTTCTCTCATTTCATTACTGTCTACACGTTTGAAAATATCTGATAAAAGAGGATTTTCTCCCTGTTGAAATATCTGAGCTCTAAGTTTATTATTTAGATATTCAGGATATGCTGTATGTATAGCAGTAGCTTCCCAAATCATTCCATCTAAATAAACTGGTATATTTGGTATTTTTTTTGTTTTGACGAGATTTTCTAAAACAATCATAACTTCTTGACTTCTGCCTACCGCAAAAACAGGAACAAGAATTTTTCCCTTTTTCTTAATTGTACTCTGAACAATATCACTTAATCTTTCAGTTGCATCTTGTCGGCTTGGTTGAAAATCATCTCTACCACCATAGGTTGATTCCATAAAGACAGCTTCTAGTCTTGGGAAACGGTTAATTGCTGGATTAAATAACCAAGTTCGCTCATATTTAATATCACCACTAAAAGCGATATTGTAAAGACCTTCTCCAATATGGAAATGAGCAATAGCTGAGCCTAATATATGACCTGCATTATGAAAAGTTAACCTAATATCAGGAGTTATATCAGTTGTATCACCATAATCTATAGTGATACAATGTTTAATCATATCACGAATATTCTCAGCAGAATAAGGTATTTTTTTTGCATCAGCAGCTGCAACTTTTAGATAATCCATTTGAAGTAAAGTACTTAAATCTCTAGTTGGAGTTGTGCAATAAATGGGACCATCAAAACCATATTTATACAAAAGTGGTACTAAACCTGAGTGATCTAAATGCGCATGTGTAATTACTACTGCATCAAGTGTTTCTAGTGGTAAAACTTCAGGTAAGTGTATATAAGGAGTACTACTTTCAGAAGAAACATCAACACCACAATCTATCATAACCTTACTATCTTGTGTATGAAGAAGAGCACATGATCTACCAACTTGTCTGAATCCACCAAGAGCAATAACTCTAACAAACTTTTCCCCCTCTGAAACTCCTCTATGAAGTCTTCTTCCAACTTTACGTAAAATTTCTTTTCTTTCTTCACTCATTGATCTTAGATAACCACGTATCTCTTTAACAGTCTTGGATTGAATTGGAGGAGTTCTAATTATTTTTGGTGACCAGTTTACTTCTTTTCTAATTTCATTTAGTAAAGTCCCTTGTTTACCAATAGCAATGCCTGGTTTAACTACTTCAATAGTTACTTCACCAACTTCTGGTAAAAAGTAAATATTAGTTAATTCTGCATCTTTTGGAATAATTTCCTTAATCTTTTTTTCAGCTGTTTCAGTATCTGTTATAACAGAGGGATCAGGTCTAACAACTATTCTTTTCTGAAGCATTTTTGCAAGTTGTTTAATTAAGTCTTCATTTTTTGCGAATTTATCAGGATGTTTTGTATAAATTACTAATAAAGCTCCTTCAAATTCAACATCAGTTACATCTATACTTGGAGGGATTACCCCTCGAACCTTTCCCTTAATTTCTCTTAAAACATCGTCTATAGGCATCTTATACCTTCTATAATTTTTTTTATAAATGAATTTTCAAATTATTCTGATCTAGTAGAAACAATTTAAATTTGTATCTATTACTTTGCAAGCTTTTGAGTTCTTTTTTTAATTTCTTCTGTTGGTATTTCTTTGAATCCATCTTTATTTATAATTGCTATGTTTATTTCTCCTCCAGAAGCAGAATCTCTACTTGTAGCAGCTGTTATTGATCTGATTGCTAAATTTATTCCTTCATCTATAGATAACCCATCTTTGTAGTTATCTTCCAATACACCAAAAACATAAGGAGATCCAGATCCACACGCAGTATATTTATCAGGAATTGCACCTCCAGCTGCATCAAGGGAGTACACATGTCCTCCCGTTTCGTCATATCCTCCCAAAATTAATTGAACATAGTATGGGTAAAACTTTCTTTGGTTTAAAATATTTGACATGAGTGTAGCTGCACTTTTTACAGGCATTTTCATTTCTCTTTTAAGCCTATATAGATTAGCTTCAGCATTTAAATATCTAGCAAGAACTTGTAAATCACCTACTAATCCAGCTGTGGCTAGTGCTATATGCTCATCAATTTTGTATAGTTTTTTTGTAGTTTTATGAGCAATTAATGTTCCCATTGTTGCTCTTGTTTCAGTTGCAACTACAACACCATCTTTACATACCATACCAACTGTTGTTGTTCCTGTTTTAGTTACTTCATTTTCATCCATAATAACTCCTCAAAATTAGGAAAGATAACTAGTTAGAATCTTACAACCTTTATATATAATTTACGTAAATTATTATTTATTATTCTGATAGCAACTCTGCAACTTTATCAACTTGATCTTTATGAGATAATATTGTAATTTTATCTCCTGCTAAAAGTTCAACATTTTCTGTTGGAATAATAAATTTATCATCTCGCTCAATTGCAACAATTAAACTTTTTTTAGGTAATCCAATATTTTTAATAGTTTTTTTAGAAAGACGTGAGTTTGAAGAAATTGGTATGCGAAAAATTTCTGCATACTTACCTACATTCATATATTCTTCAACATAAGGGTGTTTTATAGATTTGTATAAAAGTTCTGCTATTACTATATTTGGACTTTTTATCATTTTTACGCCTTTTTCCATGTACATAGGTTTACTTTCTTCTCGGTTAACCACAGATACTATGTGTTTTACTCCTATGTTTTTTGCTAGAGATATAACCATTAAATTTATTGCATCATCTCGTGTTGTAGTAACTAGAACATCAGCTTTTTTAACCTCTGATTCTTCTAAAGTTTCTTCTTGTGTTGCATCGGCATTGATTGCTATTGCATCATATTTTCTTGCGATTTCTTCACATTTTTCTTCGTCTTTATCAATAACAATAACGTTATGATTTCCATCTTTCAATGCAACTTCTGTAAGTTTTTTACCAATACCGCCTGCTCCCACTATTACTATATACATATATTATCCTCTATTCTAATTTATACAATAAGACTGGTTAATTTATGATTGACTATTAATACTTTTTTCAATTTTAAAATAAGTAATTAATAAATTAATCAAGTTTATTTAATAGATTTATTTTTTAAAATATAAATTTAATTAAAAAAGAGAAAAAATAATTTTTTTAACAATGTTAAATTAAGTTAGTATTATTTATAATTATTGTAACAACTTCATTTTAAAATTTTTGATAAAATTCAAATATAAAAAAAGAAAAAAAAGAGGGTTTTATGTTTTATTGGTTTATAAACTCAGAATTTGTCTAAGTATTGGGAACGCATTTGGGAATCTCTCTAGAATACTCAGTATAAAAGAACTTGTTCTAACCCGTGGTGTTGTTAATGATACGTCTATTTCACAGAAATCTGAGGAGTTGTCTGAGTTTATCATCTTGATTTTTCCTGTGAATGTTTTCTTTTTATCTGGTGGTGCTACAACAGATACGGCTATTGTTACTGAGCTTCCTGCTGCTAAACCTGTTCCGCTAGATGGTGTGAATGTCCATGTACCCCATGTTGGGTATGTGTCTACTTTCCAGTTGAGTAGTGAACCTGAATCTCCTACATTTCCAACTGTGAAATTACCTGTTACTGTTGAACCTGCTTTGACTTTAGTCCATGTTAATGATCCGCTACACTCCAGATCAGGCGGGGGTAGGACCGTTACATTAGCAGTGGTTGTATCTTGAGCTGTGTTCTGGACATTATCAGTAACCGTGAGGGTAACCGTGTAAAGGTCTGATACGTCGTATATGTATGTAGGGTTCCGATCTGTTGAAGTTTCACCGTCCCCGAAATCCCAAAGGTAGGTGTATGGTGAAGTTCCACCATGTGCAGCGCAAGAGAAATCGATCGGGTTGCCGAGTTCACATGTATAAGGACCGCCTGCGTCACAGGTGAGTGATGATGTGTATGGTTCTAGTGATATATCGTCATAATACACTGTTGATGCACTATTGGCGAAGAGGTCGACTGCAGCAAGGTTTAATATTGCTGAACCTGGAGAACCCTGAATAGAATCTGTCCAGGCGTGTTCATCGAGTAACTCATTGTCATAGTATATTTCAAGCCAGTCACTATCAAAATCAATGACGCATCGGAATTCAACCCATCTTCCGTATATTACTGGTAGTGTTGTCAAACCGTAGAAATCTGACGTAACTAAATCAGTATCGGCATTAAAATGTACTTGGACAGCCCAATCGGTTCCAGAGCCACCACCGTCATATTGATCTAACAGGATGAAATATGTCTCTCCTGAAAAGTCTGTTGGTATATACTGCCAAGCAGTATAGACCCATATACCGGTGGTATATCCAGTATATTCATGAACAAGATCAGATGCATCTTTTATATCTACTGAATGAGGATTACTACGGGATTTAGCATTTGTTACAGTTCCGTAAGCTGCTGTGCTACCAGCCCAGCCTCCCCATCCGCCATCTTCCGTGCTAAAATCATCCAAGATTTGACCATTTTCGTATGAATCGAAGTTGTCTGACCAACTATTCATCGAAAAGGTTTTTATAATGTTTATTTGTTTTGTTTGGCTACTTGCAGATGGTGTTATACTAGATAAAACTAGTAGTGTTAATAGTCCTATTACCAGCGTTTTCAAAATTGTTTTTTTATTCATATATCTCTTTTACCTCCCTTATATACAATATATTTAACAAGTGTTAATTTATAACGTTTTCGCTTATTTTTTTCAAAATATTTAAATAAAATAAAAAAATTAATATTTTTTAAAAAGTAAATAAATAATTTTTTTAAAATATATTTATAATACATTATTAGTATCTTTAAAAAAATTTTTATATATTTTTACTTATTTTTTAATAACATTTTGTCAAATTAATTAATATTTATAAATTATAAGTAACAATATTTTTTAATAGAAAAATTAAAATCAGTGATTATTATTACTTATATTAAATAAAGGGAGGCAGAATACAATGAAAACAAAATTTAAAATACTTTTTATTCTTATTACAATTGGACTATTAAATGGAATAGGTTCTTCTAATGCTTTAGAAATAAATATATTAGGTAATACTGGTCAACCTACTGTCGTTTTTATAGATGATGATTTCAATCCATCAACTCCAGGATGGAGCTATGATCACTTTGATAATATTCAAGATGGAATAGATAATGTATCAAACTATGGAATAGTTAATGTTTATCTAGGAAGTTATGACGTTTTTAAAATTCAAGATAGGTCAAATATTATTATTAAATCTATAGACACAATTATGTCAGTTATTGATGGAAACCAAATTTCTTTCGACGAATCTGTTAATCCTCCAGTTATTACCAAATGTGTAATATTTGTTAATAATTCTATAAATATTGAATTAAATAAATTAAATATTCAAGGTAGTGGCTTGGATGGTCGTAGTTATGCAATATTTTATAATGCATCCTCTGGAAAAATAAATAACTGTATTGTTTCTCCAAATCAAAAAGGTAATATGAATTCTATAGGTGTTCGTGCTCAATGTAATTCAATATTATCTGTTGAAAATTCTACTATTCAAAATTATGGAAAGATTGGAATATATTGTAGAACTGGAACAAATTTGAATGTTTATAAAAATACAATAATTGGACAAGTTTATACTCCAAGCAATGGAGATTATGTTTCTTATGGTGTTGAAGTTGAAGATATAGAAGGTGCTTCCTACGCAACAATTAGATACAATGATATTTACAATCATAATTATATAGGAACTTCCTCATGGGATTCAGCAGGAATTATTATTGATTCTGTGAGGAATTCTAAAGTTACACCTAATAAATGCTCTGCAATAGTTGAATACAATAGTATCTATGATAATATGGTTGGTTTACAAATTGTTCCAAATGAGAATATTCATATCAATTTTAACAGAATATTTAATAATGGTGATTTTGGAGCTGTTTGCGATCCATATTGGGATGGAACAAAATATGTTTATGAGGATCTAGATGCAATAAATAATTGGTGGGGAGATGCAACAGGTCCATATAATTCAAATTCCAATCCAGATGGCATAGGAAATCAAATAACAAATTATATAATATTTACTCCTTGGGTTGAAAACTATTTACCCACTATTACAATTACTAATCCAAAACCTGGTTTTTTTTACTTTAATTTCAGAGATTGGTTTTCAATAAAAGGTCCATTTATTGTGACATTGATAATTGGTAAAAACGATGTAGAAACAGAAGTAACAAAAGGTATATACGATATTGATAGAGTAGAATTTTTTATTGATGAAGATTTAAAATATATTGATTATTTAGAACCTTACAACTGGGTTTGGAATGAGCTAACGCCTTTATTTATTTATACAATAAGAGCTGTTGTACACGATGTTAATGGTTTTCAGACATCAGATGTAATAAAGGTTATTAAAATGCAGTACTTAGTAGCTTGATAAAAAAATATGATTTTTAATTTAAATTAAAATTATTTTTTAAAAAATTCATTTTTAATTTTATAATATTTAAAATTTTTTTTAATAATTGAAATCTATTTAGAAAACCATATTAAAAATATATGCTTAATGGAATAAGATAGGTTTAGTTAATTTAATATTCATACATTATTTTATAATCTTTATAAGTATATCAACTTAAATTGTTAACTTTAAAGCTTAATTTTATATTTCATGCTAGCAATTGTCATTATTTTATGATAAATGTTGTCGTGCCTTTAAGATTGATAAATATTGGCATTGCTGATGTTTATATTGCTAGATAAATTCTATCAATGTTAATTTTGATTGATATAATTTAACACTATAACTTTTATTTAATTAATTTTAAAAAAACTATTATTAATATTTTTCTCTGTTATTTTTGCGATATCCTCAGCAATTTTAATATGTAGTTCAAATCTATTATTTACTCCATAGTACTGTGAAGCTTCCTTAAAAGAAGAGAAACGCAAAAAATAATATTTGTAAATTAATAGCTCCCTTTTATCTTTAACATTTGGTGCGGATAAATGACAAACATTTATTTTTAGCCCCTTCAATAATTTTTTCTTTACGTTAATTGGAAATTCAAGGTTTTTTCGTTTCATTTAGATTTACTGGGGATCTTATAAGAATATTTCTCACTGTACTAGGATACCAGTTGCACGTATCGCCATTTCTTTTTAGTCGGGTAGGTATTCTTTTTTCGTTCAAATATTTAGCAATCTCACTATAACTTTTTCCTTCATCTCTTAACTTTCGCATCTCCAAATATATAGCTTGTTCTTCTTGGTTTTCTACAAGTCTTGTATTTTGTTTTCTATGTCCTAAATTATCAGATACAATTGTATATCCATATGGAGCTTGTCCAAACCATTCATTTTTCATTTTTTGCTTTACACCAGCACGTATTTTTGATGATAATTGTCCTCTAAAAAACTCACTAAATGCCGCTAAATTTGTAAGCATAAACCTACCTTGTTCGCTATAAATATCTATATGCTGTAAATTATTTATATGTAGTTTTACTCCATATTTAAGTAGATCATCCATTACACTTAGTAAATCTTTTGTGGATCTACTAAATCTATCGCTATCCACAATACATATACCATCAAAAAGTCCATTTTTAGCGTCAGTGATCATTTCTTGGAATTTTTCTCTATTAAGATCTTTAGCACTTGCTTCTTCGGAATAGGTTTTCACCCATTTCCATCCCATATCATTTACCCAAGTTTCTAATGTGGATTTTTGCCCCTCAGAGCTATAACCTTTCGTTTGCTCTCCTATACTAACTCGAATATAAAATGCTACTCTATATTTTTGCATTTAATACCTCTTATATATATTGATATGCCATATATATGAAATATATTATTTATAATTTGCTATTCAAAAGAGTTACCTTTGGTAGTCCGATAGTAACTAAAAAGAAGCTTATTCGACTAATAATTTAGCTGGAATACCGCCACGATCCACAATTATTTTTTGAACCTTGTTAAAATCCTGCACGCTGATTATCGGTTCGTGGTCACTTTTATTAATGTATTTTTCCCAATGTAGATATCCGCAATATACAGGATTTTTTAATATTGCAGAAATAGTCTTTTTTGCCCAAAACCCCTGCTTTTTTGTAGGAACTTTTTTATCGTTAAGCATTTTTGTTATTTCACCCATACTTTTTCCATCTTTGTAACAGAAATAGATATCTTTTATTACGCATGCTTCATCTTGTATAATTGTTAATTTTCCATCTAAATAGCTATAACCGTATGGTATGTTAAAACCTAACACACCACCATTTATTCTAGCTTTTTGTTCCATACCGATATAGACACGTTCTCCAATTTGTTCAGATTCTAATTGTGCCACAAGTTGTAATATATTCATAACAAAACGACCCATAGCATTAGAAGTATCAAAAGATTCACTCATAGATACAAATTCTTTTTTATTTTTATTAAGAAATTCCATCATGAGCATGAAGTTTTTTGAATTTCTGTGTATCCTATCCATTTTAAGAACTAAAAGTAAATCCCATTTTTCTAATTCTTCCATCATTCTAGAATAGGCTGGTCGCTTTATGTTTCTTCCAGAGTAACCGTCATCTATGTATTCATTTGCTACAATCCAATCCCTAGCTTTACAATAGGATTTGAGTTTATCTAACTGCGCATCTAATGAGAATCCTTCTTTAGCTTGATCTTCAGTTGATACTCTAGTATAAATTGCCGCTCTTATAAATTGTGCATCCATTAAAATTTATTAACGAATTTAAATTTATAAAAGTATCGACAATGATAAATATTATCTATCATATTAAAAGCTGTTCCAATTTTTATTGAGAATTTCTAAAATAGTGTATTTTTGGAAAATTTTTTATAAAATTACATTTAACCAAATTTTTTCATTATCTCAGAAACATAATTTTTTACTTAAAACCCCCATTTTTTGTTGAACTTTATATACTTTAACCACTTTTGTATATTTTTACAGGAGAAAACATTTTCTAATATTGATACTCTATTTGATATTTCCTCCTAATAAGTTATTTTGGATTTTAGTTTCTTGTTTTTAAAAAAAGAATTTATAATATTTAGCATGCTAAATATATTCAATCAATATTACTTAAATGTGCTAGACATATTTTATTAATGTAATATCATTGGTATTATGTGACATGTTAACATAAAATTATTAATTTAATATTAAAGCTTAATTAATTATGTTAATAAATTAATAAAATTTCCTAATTTAATGATGTTATTAAACTCATTTTAAAAATTTAGAAATACTAACTAAAATCTTACTTTTTGAATCTTTTTTATCAACCAATATTCTTCCTTCTTTTCGCCATGGATGCGAAGGATGAGCAGATTCTTTTTCTAAAACTGGATTTAAACCTAATGATTTAGCTGCTTTAGCAATATCTTCGATATTTGGTTTTTCAACTGCATTTTTTAAAGAAACTTTTCTACCTAAAAATTTTGTAACAGTTTTGTCAAAATAAATAGGATATATAACAAATTTATTCTCTCCCCTAGAAACCATAAATTATCACAACAATATTATTTTGATAATAATATAGCATTTATTGTACCGGATTGACCTGGCCGTGAAGTTACTCTAGCTTTTCCAATTTTAGTTTCAACTATAGCACCTTTATCGATAATATTACGTCTTACATAGTGAATATTTGCGGTATTTTCTTTAACCGTTATAATATCTGTTTTTGTTGTTTTATTTGTCTTAGGATCAAGAACATATGCAATATTTGATGTTTTAATTCTTACTTTACTGTTTTTTCCTCTTGTTCTTACTTTTTTCATTGTTGGAGGTCCAATTGTTGTTAGATGTTGTTCTCTGCCTATTTCAAATTTTCTTTTGCTACGTGCATAACGTATTCTTCGGCCAGTTTTGCTTCTTTTTGCTTGTCCTTGCCAAGTTGCCATTAAAACCCGAAATATAAAAGTTATATTTAAAGAATATGTAGCAAGAATTTCATAACCAAGATGTTTTAATATTCTGAGACGATATTATCATATCATTTATATAAATATAAGAAAAATAGCATTCTTTTTTACAAGTAATATTGTTGATTTTATCTTCAAAATATATTAAATATCACAACTTTGAAATACAACTTTTTATTGTCCTCACCTGTGTCTAAAAATTCATTAAAGGAAGATGATTCTAAATCAGAACGTAACACAGAAACTAAAGGAGTAAAAACACTACTTGGTGACCCAAAGAAGGCTATTATAAAATTAGCAATTCCAATGATTATAGCAATGTTTATACAAACACTTTATAATTTTGTTGATGCACTCTGGGTTTCAGGTTTTGGTGCTGATCTTTTTACATCAGTAAAAGTGGCTGATACAGGTAAGTTAGCTCTCGCTGCAGTAGGTTATGTTTTGCCTTTTTACATGATTCTTATAGCATTATCAACTGGTATAGGTCTAGGTGCTGGCTCAGCTATTTCAAGAAAAATAGGTGCTAATAATAAAGAAGGCGCAGATAATGTTGCTATTCATTCTATTATATTATCATTTTTAATTGCAATAATTTTTACTTTAATTCTTTATTTTTTATCTGATAAAATTTTTATCTGGATGGGTGCTGGTGAATCATCTCAATTAGCAATAATATATGGTAAAATTTTATTTGCTGGTAGCATTATTGTATTTTTTACAAATATTGCATATGCAATATTAAGAGGTGAGGGCGACGCAAAAAGAACTATGTACGCAATCATTATTGGCGCTGTTACTAATATTATATTGGATCCAATTTTTATTTACACCTTTAGATTAGGTATAGCTGGTGCTGCTTATGCAACTGTTTTATCAATGTTTATAACTTCAGTGATTCTAATTTATTGGTTGTTTTTCAAAAAAGATACTTATATATCATTTAAATTCCGTGATTTTAAATTTAGAAAAGAAATTATCATAGACATTTTTGATGTGGGTTTACCGGCATCATTTCAGCAGTTATCATTATCCATTACTATGATATTGATAAATTATATTATAGTTAATGTAGCACATGCTGGTGATAATGGTGTAGCTGTTTATTCAACAGGATGGCGTGTGGTTCAAATGGCAATATTACCGATGTTAGGTTTAGCAACAGCCATTGTATCAGTAACAGGTGCTGCTTATGGAGCAAAAGATTATCAAAAACTTAATATTTCTTTTATGTACTCTATAAAATTTGGTTTAGCAATTGAGATTATTATTGCTCTATTAACGTTTTTACTTGCACCGTTTATTACAACTATATTCACAACTGGGGAAGGATCGATTGATATTGTGCATGATCTTGAAATATTTCTACAAATCGTTTGTTTATTTTATCCAGGTGCGGCTTTTGGTATAGCTTCGTCATCGTTATTTCAAGGTATAGGAAAAGGATTATATTCTCTTTTAACAACGCTTTTGAGAACTGTTACTCTAACACCTATTTTAGCTATTACTTTCTGTTGCTTATTTAATTTTGGATTAATCGGAATATGGTGGGCAATAGTAGTTGCAAACCTAGTTGGCTCAATGGTCTCATTTATTTGGGCTAAAATATATGTTTATAATCTCGAGAAACATAAAATCGCTACAATATAGTATTAAAAAATTATATAAAGGAATTTGTATTTTTAAATAATATATGAATCAGAAAATTACTATAATTTTAACAGTTTTTACTATTTTGATTTTGTTTTTTTCAAATAATACTTTTGCTAACAAAATATATTATAATGAAAGTAAATTTGAATCATATGTTTACTATGATTATGAAAATATGACAATTTTATTACAAGAACTTGAATCTAATTATTCTAATATAATGTCATTAGAGTCTATCGGTAATACATATGAAGGCAGAGATTTATGGATGATTAAATTATCTGATAATGTATCAGAGGATGAAGAAGAACCAGGTGTTTTATTTTTAGGTGCACATCATGGAAATGAAAAACCATCATATGAAGTTTTAATATATTTCATAAAACACATAGTTGATAATTATTACAAAGAAAATACAGATGATGATCAAGATGGACTATTAAATGAAGATAATATTGATGGCTTTGATAATGATGGAGACGGACTTGTTGATGAAGATCCATCTGAAGATAGAGTAAGGGAAGTAATTAATAATACTCAGATTTTTTTAATTCCTATGGTGAATCCTGATGGTGTTGAATTTAGTGAAGAAGGTTCAAGAAAAAATCGTGTTCCAAATCATGGTTCATTTGGATTTAAAAAAGAAGTTACTTCGTATGGTGTAAACTTAAATAGAAATTATGGTTATGATTGGATTTATTATTATTTATTTCCATTTAGTTATAATTTATTATTTGATTTGCCTGATAATAGCTTTAATTATAGAGGCCCTCGTCCATTTTCAGAAAAAGAAACAAAAGCTGTTAAAAGTTTTGTTGAAAATCATAAAATTAATATCTCAATTTCTTATCATACGTATAGTGAATTAATTTTTTTTCCATGGTATCATACATCAAAACGTACACCAGATGAAGACCTTTTTATTTCAATTGGAGAAAACATGTCAAAAATCAATAAATATCGCCTTTTAATTAGTAATAATTATATTATTCCAAGGTATGGGGGAACATTAGGTACTGTTGAGAATTGGCTTTATGGTAAGTATAAAATTATTGCTTTTACTATAGAATTGTGTAAAACACGTGCACCAACTGAGCCTGCTATTGTTTTTGATACTTGTTTAAAAAATGTTGGTGTAGATTTATTAATATGTGAAAGAGCATTAAATTTAAAATAAAAAAATAATCAAATGTTAATTTTAAAATTATGAATATATCTTAATATAGGTATCAAACATTTTTATTTTTCTGTATTATCATAAATAATATATCCTCAAAATTAATCAAGGTGACAAATATGAATGTCTACCGAGCAATAATAGACAAATTAATTTCGGGAGAAATTGTTAATGATAAAGATTTAACTAAAGTAAAGGTTTGGGCATGTCGAGAATTTAATTTAAAAAAAATTCCGCGCAATTCTGAAATACTTGAAGTAGCAACTGATAAGGAAAAAGAAAAACTTATTCAGTTACTTAAATTAAAACCAATACGATCGGTTTCGGGTGTATATATTATTACAGTTATGCCTAAACCTTTTCCTTGTCCAAAAGATCAGCCTTGTATCTATTGTCCAGGAGGTCCTAGCTATGGAACACCACAAAGTTATACTGGAAAAGAACCAGCAGGTAGAAGAGCAATTGAGCATGATTTCAATCCTTACCTGCAAGTAAAAAGTCGAATAGAGCAATTTCATATTATGGGGCATGATGTTGATAAAGTAGAGTTGATAATTTTTGGTGGTACCTTAACAGCTTATCCAGAAGATTATCTAGAATGGTTTGTAACTAAATGTTTGAATGCTATTTCAAAAGTAGATGCTAAAAATATTATAGAAGCACAAGCTGCTGCAGAAAATGCCTTAATTAAAAATAGTGATATAACTATTGAGACAAGACCGGACTACTGCAAAAAATCTCATATAGATTTAATGCTTCGGTTGGGAACAACAAGGGTTGAACTAGGAGTTCAAACTATTTATAATGACATTTATAAGAATGTAAATCGTGGACATACTATTGAAGATGTTGTTGAAGCCACGCGTTTAGCAAAGGATGTAGGTTTTGCAGTGATTTATCATATGATGCCCGGACTCCCTGGTGCAAATTTTGAAAGAGATATAGAAGCATTCGAAAAAATATTTAAAGATGAAACTTTTAAACCAGATGCAATCAAAATATATCCTACACTTGTTATACCTGGAACAAAGCTTTACCAAATGTGGAAAAAAGGTGAATATACACCTTACTCATTAGAAAAATTTATTGAACTCATTGTAAAAATAAAAAAGCAAATACCAATATGGATGAGAATTCAACGGATTCAACGGGATATTCCATCAAATTTGATTGTAGCCGGTGTTAAACGCGGAGATTTAAGGTTGTTGATTCAAGAAAAATTAAAAAAAGAAGGCTTACGTTGTCAGTGTATTCGCTGTCGTGAGGTAGGACATGTACAGTACAAATATAACTATGAACCTATTTTAACAAATATTAAATTAATAACTAATAGATATAATGCCTCTGAAGGGGAGGAAATATTTCTTTCATTTGAGGATATTAAACAAGATGTTTTAATTGGGCTTTTAAGATTGAGATATCCTTCTAATAAAATTTATAGACCGGAATTAAAAACTGAAAAATCAATGTTAGTTCGCGAACTTCATATCTTTGGACCAATGGTACAAGTTGGAAAAGAAGCAAAAATAAATGAATGGCAACATAAAGGATGGGGAGAGCGTTTAATACAAGAGGCTGAAAGGATTTCAAAGGATGAATTTGATGCACAGAAAATTATTGTGTTAGCAGGTATAGGGACGCGAAATTATTACAGGCGTTTTGGCTACAAACAAGAAGGACCTTATATGGTTAAAAGGATTTAAATATAAAGAATCCCAAATATTTTATTTCAAAATTATATTTATAAAAATTATATTCTTCGGATCATTTCAATGTGTTCAATATCTGCTTCTAAAAATTTTTTACCAATCCTTTTAAAACCAAGTTTCTCATAAAAATTAGATATATATATTTGTGAATGAAGGCGTATTTCGTTAATTCCTTTTTTCTTACAATAATTAATTAAAAAATTTGTAAGATCTTTTCCAAAGCCTTTACCTCTGTATTCTTTTAGTATTGCAATTCTTTCTAATTTTAAATAATCATTTATTTTTCTAATTCTTGCGCATCCAATGGGTATATTTTTTAAATAAACAATAAAATGCTCAGATTCTTTATCAAATTCATCCATTTCTATTTCTTTTGGAACATTTTGTTCTTTTATAAAAACAGTTTCTCGTATGTTTATTGTTTTGTTGTATTCATGTTTGTTCTTCACTTGTTTTATATTTAACTTTTCCATAAGAGGTTATAATAATATTAGTTTAAATAAAATTTGGACAATTTTTGATTTAAATAATTTATTAATAAAAAACTATGTTAGTTTTTTGTATATTATGTAAATTCAATTTATATTAAAAAAACCATTGTATATAAAATATTATTTGATATTTAGTATATCAATGAATAGTGTTGATTGGTTTAAAAACGCAGTAATATATCATATTTTGATAGACAGATTCGCAGGTTTTAAATCAATTAAAGATTGGAATAAACCAATTTTTCTTGGAGGAAATATAAAAGGTATAACCGAAAAATTACAATATCTAAATGAATTAGGTGTTAACACAATCTGGATTTCACCATTTTATAAAACTAATACATATCATGGTTATCATATCACAGATTTTTTTCAAGTTGAACCAAATTTTGGAACAATTGGCGATTTAAAAGAATTAATAGAATTAATACATAAACACGATATGAGAATTATTTCTGATTTTGTACCAAATCACTGCTCAAAAGAGCATCTTTACTTTAAAGAAGCACAAAATAGTAAAAACAGTGAATTTAGAGATTGGTTTTACTTTACAAAATGGCCAGATGAATATCTGTGTTTTTTAAGTGTTAAGGAATTACCAAAGTTTAACCTTTACCATAAAAATGTCAAAAATTATATTATAAATGCAGCTAAACATTGGTTAAGTCTTGGTCTTGATGGATACAGACTTGACCATGTAATTGGTCCATCTCAAGATTTTTGGCAAGAATTTAACTCTGAAATAAAAAAATTATTTCCAAATGTCATTTTAATAGGTGAAGCATGGATGAAAGGTATAAAATTTAATGAATTAAATACAATAAATATAAAATATAAATTATTAAAATGGCTTTCTGGGACAGCATCTGATAATTTACTAAAAGATTATGAAATGGTACTAGATGGTGTGCTAGATTTTCGATTACAAGAATTAATAAAAGATTATATTGCTAAAGAGAATCTTTCAAAAAATGAATTTTATGGGAAAATAGAAAACCATTATAAAAATTTTAATAAAAATTATTTTTTACCAACATTTTTAGATAACCATGATATTAATCGTTTTTTATTTGAATGCAAAAATAATAAAGAAAAATTAAAAAAAGCAGCAGAGATTCAATTTGCATTACCGCAACCTACTATCATTTATTATGGTACAGAAATTGGTATGACTCAGAATAAATCAATATGGAACATTTCATCTTATGGAGATTTACAAGCAAGACAACCTATGAATTGGGATAACCCTGATTATGATCTATTGAATTTCTATAAAAAATTAATTAAAGAAAAAAAAGAAGGTGTTAATTGAGTTTAATCTAGTTTTTTAATAGATATTTTAATACTGGAAATATGTTTGAGAACCGCTCTAAGAATTTTAGTATTAGATTTCCTTTTATATTTTTCAATCTAGGGATTGTTACTTGTAGTGTTCCCCAGTCACCTTCTGCACCAAATATATCTTTTGCTTTAGCTTTTATGATATAGGTTCCTGAATTTATCCAACTATGACTTAGACTTATTTCTTCACTAGAGTTATATGGTCCCATCCATCCAGTGTTGGTTGTATCTCCCCAATCAATATAATAGTAAATTCCATCACCTTCAGGATCTATAGAAGAAAATTTGTATTCATATTCTATTTCAGGTTTACCTGATGTAAAACCTGTTATATTTGGTTTTTCGGGTGGTGAATTTATTGAACTCATCTGTGCAAGTACCGCTAATGTAGCTATTAAAAGTCTGGTACCTTTTTTATCATAAGTTAAATTCATATGTTCAATGGTATCATCAGGTGAATGATAGTAGTGATTAAACTCGTACTCATGATAGAATATTGCACTGTATCCAAACTCCCAGAAATAATAATGGTCACTACCCCAAGACCATCCACCATGTATTAATTGCAAATCAATATATTGGTCATATAGTTGATTTACATAAAAAGTGAAACCATATAACCATTCGGATGTATCGTCTTCAAAAATATTCAAATAACTTGCTTGGTAATCATCTAAGGCAAAGCCAATCATATCAGCATTAAGTACGCCTTTAATATCATCACCATTGTTATATGCATCTTGGACATACATGTAACTGCCAAAAAGGCCTTCTTCTTCTCCAGAAAAAGCTACAAAACGAATTGTGTGATTAAACTCGTATTGGCTCATAACTTGGGCTGCTGCAAGAACAGCTGCTACACCTGATCCATCATCATCAGCACCAGGAGATCCTGGTACTGTATCATAATGACCGCATATAATATATATATCATCGCTACTTGGATCAACACCAGGTAGTGTTGCTTCTACATTATTACTATCATAACCCGCATAAATCCAATTATCATAGCGAACTTGTAAACCCATACTACTAAATTCATTATATATATATTCAGCAGCCTGTTCACATCCAGTTTCACCAGTGACCCGAGGCCCTATATTTGTTAAACCCTGTAAATAACCCAAAATCATTGATTCATTTATTTGAGTAATTAAATCAATAATATCTCCTCTCATAGAATTATCAGTCATCTGTTGATTATGATCCAAAACATATTTTTCTACGTCGATTTTAAATATAGGTTCATTACCAACTAGTAAACCAGGTAATGGTGGGTCATGTGGCTTTGTATATTCATTATATCTATAATTGTAAATTCTTTTACTGTTAATTTCAGCTGCATTTACTGGAATAAAACCAGCAATTAAAAATATATTTACACAAATAAATACTATCCATTTTTTATTCATATTTTTTGCCTCCAATAATTATATAAAATGTTATTATAAAAATCCTTCGTCCAAAATATGACTTAACCTCTTATAAATTTTAATATTAAAAATATTTCTTGAAATCGATTTAATAGTTGTTTTAGCAAACTGTTTAAAAGTAACCTATTTCTTGGCATTGTTACTTCTAAAGTTGACCAATCACTTTCTTCACCATATATATCTTTAGCTTTAACTTTTATTATGTACGTACCTTTTTCAAGCCAATTATGACTTACAGATATTTCTTCACCTGTTAAATAAGGCCCTAACCATCCAGTGTTATTTTCATCCCCCCAATCTACATAGTAATAAAGATCATTACCATCAGGATCTGTTGTAATAATATTGTAATTATATTCTACATTTAGTTTACCATTTTCAGTGCCTGAAATATTTGGTGTATTTGGCGGTTGGTTTGGTATAATCGATACAACGACTTTTTTTAAAGTGCTAAAGTCACCCCAATTTTGTTGACTATTATATCCTTTTACTCTATAGTAATATTCACCGTTTGTTTTCCCTGTAATATCATAGTAATTTTCATTTATTGAGTTTGATAATGTATTAATACTAGTGAATTCAGGAATAGGTGATATGTCATCTAAATAGAATCCTTCTTGAAGTGTATTTCCATCTGTTTCATATCTTAATCTTATAAAAATAGATTCATTATTATAATTATCAAGATTGTATTCTTTAAAAATCCAATTCCCTGAAGATCCTGTATATTTATCCAACACATCAAAATATCTTCCATCTTTACTAACTTCTAAAAAAGTATAATCGTAACCATTTTCTGTATTGTACCAACACCAGAATGAAAGTTTCATTCCTTCTGTGACTAGTAAAGGTGTAACTGTTGTCATTGATGATACATCATCGTTGCTATATCTTGATTTGTAACTATGACTTATTGAATGAGATCTTGCTGTTGATAATGTAAAACCATCAAGATTCCATAAATTAGATCCAGATTCAACATCATCAATATGTAGATTTAAACCCATCAGCTCATCAAGTTGGAAGTATTGAGGATTTGCTTGAGGATTTTTTTCCTGCCATGAAATTGTGTAATTTCCATCTGTATCAATAGGTAATTCGTCAATAACTGGTGGGATAACACGAGGTATTACTGTGTCACGTATATTATCTACTTCTTGTAATAGATAAAGTGCTCCATCGAAATTCTCAATGCATATTTGATCAAGGTAACTCGCAGATGGATGGAAAGTAGAACAAGCTTCTATTGTATAAGCAAATGTAGGGCGGCCTTGAACATATTGGCCATAACCATATGACCAATCAATTAAATCACCAGTTGTTGGGTATAACGTGCAGGCCTGTTGTGGAGTATAAGTACCAGATCCACTCTGACTAGTTATTAATAAGGCTATTTGTTGTCCAATTTGAGAAAGATAGGTGTAATCTGGTGCATGAGTTGGGGTGTAACCCCATGGCCATAAAACTAGTTCACTATAAGTATGCCATGATATTAAAGCATTAATTTCGTTATTTAATAAAATATTGCGAACTGCTTGTATTTCATATTCAGAAAATGGCATAGGGCCACAATATACTTCGTCACTTGGACTATGACCTGTAGCACCCTGAAAAGTAGATCCCCAAGATCCCCACGGATTACCATTACTTGAACCACCATAGTTACGATTTAAATCAACTCCAATACCACCTGGATATGGTTGTCTATTTTTTCTCCAATCATTACCTAAGTCATGACAATAATAATAACCATCAGGATTTACACATGTAACCAACCACAATCTAACATTATCTACAACATCAGTTATTTCAGGGTCACTATCATAATTAGAAGTTAATTCATTTGCTATATTTAAACAGATTTCAACTGTGGGCCATTCACGTGCATGATGTAAACCCATAAAAAAAACACCAGGTTCACCTTCATCCACTCCAGGATTATCAGATATTTCTAAACACCATATATCACGCCCTTCATATGTTGTTCCAATACTATAAAGATTTGTTATATCAGGATAATTGTTAGCAATATCATTCAACATATCTTCTATTTGAGCAAGGGTATGATAACTTCCACGTATCAAATTATCATACTCTTCAACATCTGGAATTATAATCTCATAATCGATTTCTGCATCATCCAAATCTTTGAGTCTATCTATAGTTATTATTACATCAAAAGATTGACCGGGTTTACTCCCAACAATTTCAAAATTATTTGTAACTAAAAAATTGTAAATATCTTTATTCACTCTTATCAAAATTAATGCGTCATCATTTTTGTTACTATTACCACCTATTGCGCTAAATACAAATGATAAAAGTAGCGTGCATAAAAAAATGCTTATAAACTCTTTTCTCATATTAATTTCTCCCCTAATTAACATATGTTAATCAAGTAGGTTATTATATAATTTTGTATTTAACATTTAAACAATAACAAAGATATTATATTTTCATCTATTTAATTACTGAAATTCATAAAAGTTAAAAAGGGGGCTATAATAACAACGCCTAGATAAAGAATATGCATAAAACTTCAAGTTATATTAGGCAACCAATTGTTAGTGTTCTTGGCCATGTAGATCATGGAAAAACATCACTATTAGATTTCATCAGAGGGTCAACAGTTGCTGCCAGAGAAGCTGGTGCTATAACACAACATATAGGTGCAACAGAAGTCCCTATTGATGCAATATACAAAATATGCGGTGATTTATTAAAAGAAAAAAAATTTACATTACCAGGTCTTTTATTTATTGATACGCCAGGTCATCACGCATTTACTACTTTAAGAACAAGAGGTGGATCTCTTGCTGACTTAGCAATTTTAGTTATAGATATAAATGAAGGTTTTAAACCCCAAACTTATGAATCAATTAAGATTTTAAAACAATATAAAACGCCATTTGTTGTTGCTGCAAATAAAATAGATGCAATATCTGGTTGGCAGAAAAGTAATGCAATAGCTAAAATACGTATTGATCAACAACGGCCAAATGTTAAAGCTATGTTTGAAGAAAAAATATATGATATGATTGGAACGATCTCTGAAAATAAAATGAACTCTGATCTTTATTTTAATATAACAGATTTTAGAAAAACAATAGGTATAATACCTTTATCTGCAAAAACTGGTGAAGGTATATCTGAGTTGTTAATGATTCTTGTTGGACTAGCCCAAAGATTTCTTGAGGAAAAGCTCAATATCGAAACTGGACCAGGTAAAGGAAGTGTTTTAGAGGTTAAAGAAGAAGTGGGACTTGGAAAAACTATTGACGCGATTATCTACAATGGTACAATTAAAATAGATGATAAAATTGTAATTGGTACATGGGATAAACCAGTTGTGACTCGTATTAAAGCACTTTTAAAACCAAAACCTCTTGATGAAATACGTGATCCACGTGAACGTTTTGATAACGTATCTGAAGTACATGCAGCCTGTGGTATTAAAATTTCTTCTCCAAATCTGGAAAATGTTATTCCTGGAGCCCCAATAATGGTTGTAAAGAATAATCTTGAGCAAGTAATTAATGAAATAAAAGACCAGACTAAAATTGAATACGAGTTAGATGACCAAGGTATTATATTAAAGGCAGATACAATAGGTTCACTTGAAGCATTAATTAAAGAATCACACGAAAAAGGAATCAAAATTAGAAAAGCAGAAATTGGTAACGTTTCAAAAAGAGATATAATAGAAGCAGATTCTACCACTGATCCTCTAAATAAAATAATTTTTTCTTTTAATGTTAAGATACTTCCTGAAGTAAAGGAGGAGCTTGAAAATACAAATGTAACTATTTTTAATGAGGATGTTATCTACACTATAATAGAAAATTATGATGAATGGCTAGCAAAGAAAAAAGCAGAGCTTGAACGAGATAGACGTAAAGAATACACTTATCCAGGTATGATTAAGTTTTTACCACAATATATTTTTAGAGTTAGTCATCCAGCAGTCATAGGTATAAGAGTTTTAGGTGGTAGAATAAAAACTGGTGTAAAACTCATAAAAGAGGATGGAAAAGCAGTTGGATCAATAAAGAGTATACAATCTGAAAACAAACCTCTTGAAGAAGCAATTCAAGGACAAGAAGTAGCAATATCTATTGAAGGTATAACAGTTGGAAGACAAATAAAAGGCGAGGATATATTTTTTACTGATTTATCAGCAACTGATGCAAAGAAACTCAAAGAACTAGATGTATTAAATTCTGATGAAAAAGATGTTTTGAATAAAATTTTTGAAATCAAACGTAAAACAGATAAATTCTGGGGTATTTAATTACATTATAAAAAATCTAATAAATACTTTATTAATACCGATAATCCAATGGTATCTGATTCTTTAAAGGATATTAAGGAAGCTGAAAAAAAAGCTATTCTTAATATTGAAAATGCTAAAAAAGATGCAGAAAAAATAATAGAAAAAGCAAAAAAAGATGCTGAGAAACAAAAGCAAAAAATTATAAAAACTTATCAGGAAAAAGCTACAAAACTACTAAAAAAAGCAGAAGAAGATGCTAAAAAAGAAATTGATAAAATGAAAAAAGATACTAAACTAGATATAATAAAAATAAAAAATAATTCGCAAAAAAAGATTTCAGATGCTGTAAATCTAATCCTAAAGGAAATAGAAGAGGGGGAGTAAACAATATTATTTCCAGCTTCGATGAAAAAAGTTACAATCGTTACTCATCAAAATTATATAGAAGATGTTATAAAAAATCTCCATGAAACTGGATTGATAGAAATAATGGATATATCAAAAGAACAGGTATATATAGAAAATAAATTAAAAAACAATGTAATAAATTCTGAATTTGATAAATGTGTAAATTATGAACAACGTCTTTCAAAATTAATAAATATTTTAACTAAAGTAAGAACAAAAAAAGAAGGTATAAAAGCATTTCTTTATCCTTATTTACCAGAAGTAAAAACAATTGAAGAAAAATCATTAAATAAATTATACTTTTATGCCGAAAAGTTTCTAAATGAAATAGAAAAAAATATACTAGAGGATGAAAATCAATTTCGTGAATTTGATGAAGAAATAAAAATAATTAATCTAAATATTAAACAGTTAAACTATATAAAAGATTTTGAATTAGATATTTCAGATATTGGTGAATCGAAATATCTAGTAATTAAAGTAGGTAAAACAAATGATATTGAAACTTTTAGAAAACAAATAGAGAGTATAGAAAGACCGCTTTTTTATTCAAAACAATTTGGTAGTGGTAAAAAAATTGAATGGGCTATACTGATAGCTACCCATATATCTGAAAAAGAAAAAATTGAAAAAATATGTAGAGAAAATATAACAGAATTTAATTTGGAAGGATTTTCAGGTGCTCCAAAAGATATTTTGAAATCCTTAGATAAAAAAAAGAACGAAATTGAAAAAGAAAAAAAACTAATTATAAAATTTTTACATAGCGTATCTAATCAGTATCTAAATGATTTATTAGCTTTACGAGAGGAGATGCAAGTTAAGAAAGTTAGAATGGAAGTTTCAAAGAATTTTGGACAAACACAAACTACATTTAAAATTAAAGGTTGGGTACTAGATAAGAACGATGAATCCTTAAGAAAACAGATTGACAAAGTTTCAAAGGATCATGTCTTATATATCTCTGAAACTCCCTCTATTAATCCAGATAATCCACCAACATATTATCATACACCTAATTGGGCGGTTTCATTTAAAACGATATTAGAAATGTTTGGTACCCCTAAATATAATGAAATTAATCCAATGTTTTTTGTAGGCATTTTTTTCATTTTATTTTTTGGTTTCATGCTTGGTGATGCTGGTTATGGCCTAGTAATACTAACTTTGTCTTTGTACGGCTACTTAAAAATTGGTAAACATAGCCCTTTTATTAAAGATTGGTCTTTTTTAGGTATTTGGCTTGGTATAACAACAACAGTTGTTGGATTTTTAACTAACGGATTCTTTGCTGATTTAATTCCAAGATTTATTTACGGCGATCCTAACAAACCGCTTTATAGTATAGATTTAATGGGTACACATTTACCACTTGATGGACTGCGTGAGCCTATAACAATGCTATCTATTGCACTGATACTTGCTCTTGTTCAATTAAATCTTGGAATAGCCTTAGGAATGTGTCAATTATATAAAAACAGACAATACAAAACTTTAGTATTACAATATGGGTCATGGATTCCTTTAGAATTAGGTGGAGGTTTATTGATAGGGTATATGATATTAGATTGGTCAATTGATACAATTTTTGTAAATATTGGTATTATATTAACTCTATTAGGAATAATTTTATTATTTATTCATACTCGTGGACCAGTTGGTTTTTTTTCTATCACAGGTTTTGTAGGTGATTGGCTTTCATATTCGCGGCTTATAGCACTTGGTCTTTCAACAGCTGGTATGGCTTTAGCAATTAATGTTGTTGGAGACCTAATAATTGATTTAATTCCAATAATTGGAATTATAATTTTTGTAATAGTAATGATAATTGCTCATATAGCTAACCTAGGTATCCAATCTCTAGGAGCTGCTGTTCATTCACTTCGTCTTCAGTATATTGAATTTTTTAATAGGTTTTATGAAGGTGGTGGAAGAGAATTCACCCCTTTTAAAATAAAGAGAGTTTATACAAAAATAAAAGAAAAAAATTAGAATAAAAAGGAGAAAAAATATGATGAAGAAAAAAATATGGATGATGATGCTGATGTTTGTAGCGGTTATAATACTTTCAGGTCTTGCAAATGCTCAAGAAGAACAAAATACTACAGATCAGGAAAATAACAATAAAACACTATTGATCCTTGGTTGTGCAATTGCTGTTGGTATATCAGGAATATCAGCTGCTACAGGACTTACTTTTTCTGGAACAGCAGCAGTTGCAGTAGCAGCAGAAAAACCCAATATTAGTGGGTCAAAAATTTTAGTTCTACAGGTTTTACCAATGACACAATCAGTTTATGGATTACTTACAGCTATATTGATGTTAATGGGCTCAGGATTACTATCTGGTTCAACTAGTGAAGCTATGAGTGATCCAATAATTGGACCATCTGCTATATTCATTGGTATTGTAATTGGTCTCACTAGTACATCTGCTATAAACCAGGGTATTATTGCAGCCTCAGGAATTAATGCAATGGGAAGAAACCCAGATGTTTTTTCAAAGGGTGTAATATATGCAGTTACCACCGAGACAATGGCAATCTTTGGGTTACTAACAGCGATATTTATGATGGTTGGTTTAGGACTACTATAAATTAATAATAGAATAAAATTATGTCAGCAGAAAAAATTATCCAGCTTATAAACAAAGATGCAGAGTCTGAAGTAAAAATTATATTAAAAAATGCTCAGCAACAAGCTCACAGTATAATAGAAAATGCAAAAAAAGAAGCAAAAAAACAAGCAGAAAATATTATATTAAATGGAGAAAAACATAGTGAAAACATAAAAAAAATACTAATTGCAAAAGCAAAACAAGAAATAAAACATGAAATCATTAATGCAAAAGAAATTATTATCAAAGAAAGTTTTTTACAGGCTTACAGTCAAATTCCAAAAATAAAAGAGGAAAACTATAAGAACATTGTAACAAAACTCATGAAAGATAGTATAAAAAAAATTGGAGAAGATTGTAGGATATTTATTTCAAGAGACCAAGATAAAATAATTGCAAATAACTTGAACTTAAAAGTAGCAGGAACTGTAGATACTGTAGGTGGTTTTGTAGCTGTTTCAAGCGATGAACGAATAAAAATTAACAACACATTTGAGGCAATTATAAATAGAAAAAAGGATAAAATAAGAGCAAAAGTAGGAAAAATATTTTTCTCATAAAATATTGGAAGTGAGGTTAACATTGTTAGAAGAAATCTTTAACACAAGTAGTTACATCTTCTGGATCTTTTTGCTTATTATTTTATCCCTTATCATATTCTTTGTTTTACGTTCGTTTTCCACCTATTTCAAATTTGTTTATCCAAATGCAAAATTTGAAGCTATAGGCAACCCATTTCTTGCAGAAAGAGAACTTAATAAAATAATTGATAGTAAAGATATAACAAATTTCAAAGAGTTTATTAAAAAATCAATTAATTATGATATTAATGGAAACAACGCATTTGAAATACAACAATCTCTAGATAAACATTTTATTCAAACTATTGAGATGATGAGAAAGGATAGCTCTAAAAAGATGAATGATTTTTTTAACTTATATATGGAAAAGTTAGATTCTTTCCTAATCAAAAACGTAATTAAAAAAAGATTAAACAATGAAAAAGTAGACCAAAAAATTATTGATGATTTTATCAAGCAAAACACAAAAAAGATGCTATTTATACTAATGGATAGTAAAAAAGAAGAGATACCTATTATATTAAAAAATTATGGTTACAAAATAGAAATTCATGATGTTATTTCAGCTGAAAAAGTTGATTTTTTAACTTTAGATATAGCTTTGGATAAACATTTTATTAACAGATTTAAACAACTAAAAGTCCCACGTAAATGTGAAAAAGCAAAACAAAAATTTATCAGCTATTTTATAGATATAACAAATATTAAAAATATTTTAAGAGCAAAACAAATGGGTTATGATAAAGAAATTTGTAACAAATTGTTTTTAGGCGAAGGCAAAGAAGTAGCAGATTGGAGATTCAAAAAGATGTGTGAATCAAATTCTTTAATTGAAGTAATTTCATCTCTTGGGGAGACATCTTATTATAATATTTTGAAAGCTATTTTTGATAATTACAATAAAGAAAAATCTGTTCAGATCCTTGAAAACGCTCTTGACATTCAATTTTTAAAATTTATAAGAGACTTATCCGTAGAAAATTATATTACAATAGGTCCTACACTCAGATTTATTGTTTCAAAAGAATTTGAAATAAAGAATCTAAAAATAATTGCCAAAGGTCTTGACGAAGGTCTTCCAATTGATTTAATTAAAAAATTTGTTATAATGGAGGATGGGCGATGAAGTTAGCGGCTTTTTGTGATCGTGATACAGCAACAGCTCTTAGACTCGCTGGTATAAAAGATTTATTTATTTCAGAAGGAAACGAGAAAGGGATATGGAATAAAATAATTGAAAGAAATGATATTGGTATATTGTTTATAACTGAACAAATATCACAAAATTTGGATAAATACATAAGAGATTTTAGATTAGCTAACAATGTTCCAATTATCGTGGAAATACCTGATAAAAAAGGACGAATTAAAGATCATGTTGATTTTGTTTCTTATTTAATTAAAAAAGCAGTTGGAGTTGAAGTGAATAAATGAAGAAAATATTTGGAGTTGAAAGATAGATGTCTAATGTTTTACAGGAAGGTAGAATAATCAGAATCTCCGGTCCAGTTATAGAAGCTGATGGTATGCGAGGAGCAAAAATGTACGACGTTGTAAGAGTTGGTGTGGAAAATTTAATTGGAGAGATTATTAGATTAAACCAAGACATAGCTACAATACAAGTATATGAGGATACAAATGGACTAAAACCTGGTGAAAAAGTTGTATCTACTGATATGCCTCTATCTGTAGAACTGGGACCTGGACTTTTAACCAATATATACGACGGCATACAAAGACCGTTACCTGCAATAATGGAGAAAACCGGTAGTTTTATAGAGCGTGGTGTAGAAGTACCAGCTTTAGATAGAAAGAAGAAATGGCATTTTAAACCAACTGCAAAAGCTGGCGATAAAGTAAATGGTTGTGACGTACTTGGAGAGGTAGAAGAAACATCAATTGTAATGCATAAAATCTTAATCCCACCAGATGTAAATGGTAAATTATTATCAATTGTAAAGGAAGGTGAGTACACAATTGAAAATGATATTGCTGTAGTTTCAACTGATAGCGGTGACATGGAACTTCAAATGCTACAGAGATGGCCTGTTAGAAAACCCAGACCTGTTGCAAAAAAATATGATCCAACACTTCCTCTAATAACAGGTCAAAGGGTCATTGATACCTTTTTCCCAGTTGCAAAAGGTGGCACCGCTGCGATTCCTGGTGGTTTTGGTACCGGAAAAACAGTTATGCTTCATCAATTTGCTAAATGGAGCGATGCTGAAGTAGTTGTTTATGTTGGATGTGGAGAACGAGGAAATGAAATGACAGATGTTCTAAGAGAGTTTCCGGAACTAGTGGATCCAAAATCTGGTGAACCATTGATGGATCGCACAGTTTTAATTGCAAATACTTCAAACATGCCTGTTGCTGCTAGAGACGCTAGTGTATATACGGGTATTACGATCGCAGAATATTATAGAGATATGGGATATGATGTTGCTCTTATGGCTGACAGCACTTCACGTTTAGCTGAGGCTATGCGTGAAATATCAGGTAGACTAGAAGAAATGCCTGGTGAAGAAGGATATCCTGCTTATCTTGCATCAAGGCTAGCAGAATTTTATGAAAGAGCGGGTAGGGTAAAACTTTTAGGTTCAAAAGACAAAGAAGGCTCTGTATCTGTTATGGGTGCTATTTCACCACCTGGTGGAGATTTTTCGGAACCGGTTGCTCAAAACACATTGCGTATTGTAAAAGTTTTTTGGGCTCTTGATGCTGATTTAGCTGATAGAAGACATTTTCCTTCTATTAACTGGTTGAAATCGTATTCATTATATCTGGAAGAGATTCAATCTTGGTGGAAAAAAGAAATCGGTGAAGATTGGCTTAAATTAAGGAATAAAGCAATGGCCCTGTTACAGAAAGAATCAGAGTTACAAGAAATTGTTAAACTCGTTGGACCTGATGCACTACCTCAAAAAGAAAGAGCAATACTTGAAAGTACTAGAATGATTCGAGAAGATTTCTTACAGCAGAGTGCGTTCCATGAAACTGATACTTATTGTCCTGGTAAAAAACAATATGAAATGTTAAGATTAATTTTGAAGTTTTCAGATAAAATCCAAGAAGCAGTTGAAAAAAATGTTCATATGGATGAAATTTTTTCTATGAAATCTCGAGAAGAGTTAGCTAGAATGAAAACTGTTTCAAATAAAGAATTTGATAAAAGATATAAAATATTAGAAAAAGAGCTAGACAAAGAATTTGAATCTCTTATTAAGGTGGAGAGTTAATATGAGTGATAAAGGCATTGAATATACCACTGTTTCTGAAGTTGCTGGTCCTTTGATGATTGTAGAAGGAATAAAAGATGTTGCTTTTAACGAGGTTGTAAGAATAAAAACCTCTACTGGCGAGGAACGTACAGGTCAGGTGCTAGAAGTTTTTATGAATAAAGCAGTTGTTCAAGTATTTGAGGGTACAAAAGGGCTTGACACTGATAAAACATCTGTGCGATTTATTGGAGAAACTATGAAACTAGGTGTTTCAAAGGATATACTCGGGCGTATTTTTGATGGGACCGGAAATCCTCTTGATAATGCTCCACCTATTATACCTGAAGAAAAAAGAGATATAAATGGAAATCCAATAAATCCGTATGCGAGGGAGTACCCAAGGGAATTTATTCAAACAGGTATTTCAACTATTGACGGGCTAAATACGCTAGTTCGTGGGCAAAAGTTGCCAATTTTTTCTGGTGCAGGATTACCTCACAATGAACTGGCTGCACAAATAGCTAGACAAGCAAAGGTTTTAGGTAAAGAAGAAAAATTTGCAGTAGTTTTTTGCGCAATGGGTATTACAGCTGAGGAGGCGAATCTTTTTATTAGAGATTTTGAAAACACAGGTGCTCTTGAAAGAACTGTTATGTTTCTAAATTTAGCTGATGATCCTTCAATAGAAAGAATTATTCTTCCTCGTATGGCTTTAACATGCGCTGAGTATCTTGCTTTCAACTTAGACATGCAAGTTCTTGTTATACTCACTGATTTAACAAACTACGCTGAAGCTCTTAGAGAAATAGCAGCCGCACGAGAAGAAGTACCAGGAAGAAGAGGATACCCAGGTTACATGTATACTGATTTAGCAACTATATATGAAAGAGCAGGTAGAATTAAAGGTAAAAAAGGTTCTATTACACAAATACCAATACTTACTATGCCTGATGATGATATTACACATCCTATTCCTGATTTAACTGGTTATATTACAGAAGGACAGATTGTTCTTGATAGAGCATTAAATAAAAAAGACATCTATCCTCCTATTGCTGTTTTACCAAGTCTTTCACGTTTAATGGACCGAGGTATAGGAAAAAATAGAACTAGGGAGGATCATGCGGATGTATCAAATCAGCTTTATGCAGCATACGCTGAAGGCCGCGATTTAAGAGACTTAGTTGCTATAGTCGGTGAAGATGCACTTTCAGAAAGAGACAAGAAATTTTTAAAATTTGCTGATGAGTTTGAAAAACGTTTTGTTAAACAAGATAGTCACGAAGATAGAAATATAGAGCGAACTTTGACTATTGGTTGGGAGTTAATTTCTATTTTACCAACTTCTGAAATAAAAAAAATAGATGAAAAACATATTAAAAAATATCTTTTAAAATCAGAGTAAACATGACTGAAGAAATACTTGATGGCATTAGCCCAACAAGAATGGATTTGCTTGAGATACGAAAGAAACTAATTCTAGCTGAAAAAGGACATAAACTACTTGAGGAAAAACGAGATGCACTAGTTGAAAAGTTTTTTAATATAATAGAAAAAAGAAATCAAATGCTAAAAGATATAGATAAAGAATTCAAAGAGGCTTTTTTATCATTAATTCAGGCTCAGATGATAATTGGGGAAAAAAAAGTAGAAGAAGCATCATATCTGACTAAATATGTTGGTGAAATTTCTTTTGAAACCGACAATATTATGGGAGTAAAAATACCTAAAATAGATGCAGGTAATATTAAAACTGATTTGAAACCATTTTATGGTTTCTTTGAAACCTGCTCAAAACTTGATGATGCACAAAAAGAGTTTAGTGACCTTTTAAATAAACTTATAAATCTTGCTAATTTGGAGGCAGGTATAAAATCATTAGCGATTGAAATAGTAAAAACCAAAAGGCGAGTAAATGTACTTGAAAATAATTTAATTCCAAAACTATATGCTACTCGAAAGTTTATAGAAATGCAACTTGAAGAAAGAGAAAGAGAGGATTTTTTTAGAAGAAAAAGAATAAAAGCAATATTGGAATCGAAAAAGAGATAATATGACTAAATTAGAAGAGGATCCTATAATAGGAAAATTTTTTGATACACCTGAAAAAAAAGCAAAATGGCTTGTAAGAATAAAAATAGCTTATATAATCTGGATTATCTTTATGATTATAGGGATATTATCAATTTTAATCTGGTTTTTAATAAAATAATAAAAAAAAAAGAATGGGTTATTGTTCTTTATACTTCTTTACCAATATCCC
>Ga0153916_10000218_pt1 | contig 36376 bp, 21 predicted proteins | sample Opewatmetagenome_FD_109642 | JGI IMG/M metagenome (GOLD analysis project Ga0153916, IMG submission 109642) | Freshwater wetland microbial communities from Ohio, USA - Open water 3 Core 3 Depth 4 metaG | ecosystem: Environmental > Aquatic > Freshwater > Wetlands | place: USA: Ohio, Lake Erie...
GTTCCAGGGAGAACTGACCGATGCTTCGTCATTTCCGCCCCGCCGCGCTGGCTCTATTGCTGCTCACCCCCGCGCTGCTTCCCGCCCAGGACCGCCCGACGATCCGCCGCTCCGACGTGGTCTTCATGTACGACAACCCGAAGCTCTACGGGGCCTACGGGTGTACGGTGCTGGGCTGGGCGGGCTCGGGCGATCCGAAACGCGTCGAGGCGGCCCACGCCCAGGGCGTGCGGCTGTTCTCGGCCAGCGTCGGCTTCCGCACCGAGTTCGCCGCGATGATCGACTTCTCCCCCGATTTCCTCGACGCCGCCTCCCGCAACCTGGCCGGCGAGCCGTTCATCGTCCCCTGGCTCTGGGACCACAAGCACAAGGGCCAGCAGGCATGGTGGTTCTGCACCAATAGTCCCCTGTACCGCCGGTTCCTCGAAAGCCGCATCGAGCGGATGATGAAGGCCCCGCTCGACGGGCTGCACGTCGACGACTACACGGGCACGGCCGGGGCGGTGACCTGGCTCTCGGCCTGCTTCTGCCCCTCCTGCACGGCCGGGTTCCGCGACTACCTCGCCCGCAGCGCGGGCAAAGAGAGGCTCGCCGGGCTGGGCATCACCGACCTGGCAAACTTCGACTACCGCCAGTTCCTCGTCGACCGCGGCGTCAAGCCGGAGGAGTACAACCGCCGCCGCGCCGGGCTCCCCCTGGCCGGCGAGTTCCACGACTACCAGGTGAAGGCCGCCAACGCCTTCGTGGCCGATTACCGCAAGCGGGCCGAGGCACTCCGCGGCCGGCCGCTGGCCCTGTGCGTCAACTCCAGCCTCAGCGACCCCACGGCCCTGGTCATCGCCCCACAGCTCACCTACTTCTGCTGCGAGGTGGAGCACCGGGCAGCGGAGCGGGCCGTCCCGTCGCACCCGATCTACATCTACCGGATGGCCGACGGACTGAGCCGGCCGGTCGCCTCGACGGCCAGCGGCTGGGACTGGGCCTACGTCTACGAGCACAAGCTGCCGGGTCTGGTGCGGACGTGGATCGCCCTGTCCTACGCCTGCGGCCACAATTTCATGGCGCCCCACCGGCAGTGGTGCTACACCAAGGAGAAGGGGACGCACTGGTACCCCGGGCCGACCGAGGAGTATGCCTACCTCTATCAGTTCGTCCGCCAGAGCGCCCGACTGCTGGACGGCTACGAAGCGGCGGCCCCGGTTGCCGTGGTGTACGACAACGCGGCCCGGCGGAAAGGGTTGGGTAATATCGAGCCGATCTGCACGGCCCTGGCCGCCCGGAACGTCCCCTTCACCGTCGTCGTGGCCGGCGACGACTGGCTCGACTACCGCCTCGACGCCGGGCAGCTCGCGCGGTTCCGGGCCGTGATCGTCCCCAAGGACCACGACCGCTCGGCGATCGACGCGGCGCAGAAGCAACTCCTGGAGAAAGTCCGGGCCGAGGGGCGGCTCGTGGTCTGGCCCGACGACGAGCGGCTTACCAAGCTCGTGCCGGCGCCGGTCGTCGTGGACGGCTCGGACCAGGTCGCCGTGTTTCCGCGCGTTCGGACCGCCGCGGGCGCCGCACCCGCCGTAGTACACCTGTTAAACCGCCGGTACGACGGCGCCAGCGACGCGATGGTCCCCCAGGAGAGCTTCACGGTGCGGCTCCACCGCGAGCTGTTCGCCGGGCGGACGTTCACCAAGACGGTGTTGCACGCCCCGAAGGAGCCGGCGCAGACGCTCGAAGTCACAACCGACGGGCCATACCTGGCCGTCAAAGTGCCGCGGCTAGTGCTCTGGGGGATCCTCGAACTGCTTTGATCCGAGGGAAGGTCCGAGGGAAGGGGTCGGGAGTCGTTTTCCATGTCGGCGAAAATGGCTCTTGAGTACAGTTGACTCTCCCGCCGACATGGAAAACGACTCCCGACCCCCTCGCGTAGCCAGCAACTCACGCGAGTTGCCGCGTCAGCGCGAACCCACTTGGCGCGGCGTGTCCGGGAGAAGCCCCTTCACGTCCCGCCGGGGAAGCTCCCAGGCACGCTTGACGGCCGATTCCACCAGGTCGGCCAGGGCCCGGTAGTCCGGATCGCTGGAGTCCTTGTAGACCGCCCCCGAGCATTTCCCTTTCGCGGCAGAACCTTGGGCCAGCGGGGCCACGAGGAAGAGGCTCTCCTTGGGCCGGCCAAGATTGATCCAGTCCAGCCGGGTGACGTCGCCCGAGGCGTGGCAGCCGGAGCACCGCCGGGCGTGGACCGCCGCGATCTTCTCGGCCAGCTCCCGGTCGTTGGGCAGCTCGTAGGGCATCCGCTCCAGACGCTTGTTGATGAAGCCGTCGTGGTACGGGCCGTTGGCGTCGATCCAGGTCACCAGCCGCAGCCAGTCCTCCGGGGAGAGCTTGGCCCGCGTGCTGCACGCCCCGTCGCGGAGCACCGCGACCAGCTTGCTCTTGTGCGAGCCGAAGGCCAGCGGCATGGTGATCCGGGCGTCATCGCCGACGTTCGACTGGGAGATGAGCTTGTGGGCGAGGATGGCGTCGTAGCAGCGGTTGTAGCGGGCGGTGAGGCCGCCGGAGAAGTCCAGGCCGGCCGCCGGCTTCAGCCCGCCGTGGCAGCCGGCGCAGTGCCGGTCAAACACCGGCTGGACGTCGCGCAAGAAGCTGATCGGCCGATCGCCCCAGGGGGGCGGCACGGGGATCGAGGGCTCGCGGGCCTGGGCGATGCCCATCGCCGGCACCGCGCCGGCCTCTTCCCGGGTCTCGTGGCAGCCCACGCAGCCGCGGACCTCCCCCGGCTGGAAGCTGATGAACGAGCGCATCCGCCGCAGCTCCATGTGGTTCTCGTCCAGGAGCTGGAAGTACAACGGCGTGTCGACCGGGACGCGGAAACTGGCGCTGCCGTCGGCCTCGATCGGCACCTCGCCGAGCACCCGGACCGGGTTCCAGTTGATCATTACCGACTTCACGTCCGGCTCGTACCGCTGCCCGCCGTAGGTGTTGCAGTACGGCCAGGCGATGCCGTGCGCGATCCGCAGGTACTTGACCTGCTTGGGCGAGATGCCCGGGGCCCCCTTGGCCGCGTTCTGCACCGAGCAGACGGCGTAGGGGACGCTCGGGTCGGTCACGTCGGGCAGGATCGGCGGCTTGGGGCGCGGGCGCAAGGGGATCGGCAGAAAGCACGAGATCGCCGGATCGCGGTAGACCAGCTCCTTGGTGCCGTAGACGTCGATCAGGTAGATCGCGTAGCCGGTCGGGTCGATCTCCTGCGTGGTCAGGCCATAGCCGTGGCCGTAGGCCCCGTAGGAGACCAGGAACGTCGTCTCGGAGACCGGCCAGGGGTTGATGTAGTAGCCGGTGGTCCCCATCACGCCGCCCTCGGGCACGGCGGTCCCCGACATCCCGCCTTCCGGCGGCAGCACGCCGGGGGTGACGATCCGGATGCCCTTGGGGCTGTTCATCCCGTCGCGGGGCGTGACGATAATCACCGGTCCGGCCGGGAGCGTGTGGTGGCCGGTGGCCACGCCCACCAGCCGCGTCGTCCCGGGGATCGTCCGGCACTCCTCCACCGCCCAGGGGTCGTTGAAGTGCTGCTTGAACAGGGCGTCGGCCCCCGTGCCGTCGGGCCGGACGAACCACAGCGATTGGATGTGGGCCCAGCCCCGCTCCTGGTATTCCCAGCGGGTGTAGCCGATCGTGCCGTCGTCCAGGGTGTGGGGGAGGTAGTCGCCGTCCTTGGTCACGGTGAGCCGGCGGACGTTCGAGCCGTCGGGCCGGATCGCGTAGAGGTTGGTCGAGGTCTCGTCCTTGTCGTACTCGTTGCACTGGAGCGAATACCCGCACCGCTCCGAGACGAAGGCGATCTCGCCGCTGGGGAGGTAGGTGGGATCGAGGTCGCTCCACTCGCCGCGGGTGAGCTGGCGGAGCCCGCGGCCGTCGATGCCGATCTCGAACAGGTGGATCGGCTCTTCGCTCTTGCGCAGGGCGAAGCTGGTGGCCCGGTTGAGCCAGCCGGCCGGGGGCTCGTTGGATTTGGCCTTGGCGTAGCCGAAGACCACGCGGTCGGCGTCGTACCAGAGGTCGGCGCCGTGGACGTGCCCCGGCCCCAGGGCCCCGTTGAGCAGGGCCCGCGCCTGGCCCTCCTTCTCCGGCCCGGCGAGGGTGAGGATGCAGATGTCGCCCCCGGGGCGCGAGACCCAGGGCATGTGGTTCAGGCAGACGTCGGGATAGGTCTGCTGGGTGAACCGCTTGACCAACAGGAGCTTGTCGAACTGGAGCTTGGGGTTCATGAAGGCCACGCGGCGGGCGAGCCATCGGGCCTCGCGATAGAGGGCCGTTCGGGCGTCGGGGTCAGTCCCTTCGGCCTTCTCTCGGGCCGACAGGGCATCGAGCCGGCTGCGGATCGCGGCGGACTGGTCGGGCAGCGCGATGCCGAACTCCGCGGCCAGGCGTCCGGCCCGATCGAGCGTCTCTTCAACCGGGGCGACGAAGAAGGCCCGGCCGTCGCGATACTCTCCGCCCGCCTGCTTCACCGTGACGATCGCCGCCGCGGCCCCTTCGTGGGCGACCTGGAACTCCAGCGGCAGCGGACCGGGTGCGGCGAGCTGTTGCCGGAGCACCACCCGTCGCTCGGGCCGCTGGGGGGTGAACACGACCGTCTCCACCGATACGTCCAACGGCGCCGTGGAGAGCTTCTGCTTGTCGGTCTCTAGCTGAAGGGTGAGCCGATTGAGCCCGTAGCCCAGCGCCGCTTTGTCGGGCCAGACGATCCGCCATTGCTGGGCACCAACCAATCGCGTGGGCACGCCGTGGAACGGGGTTACGTGGGCCGGGAACTCGCCGAGCAGACGGGCGATCGGCAGCGCCGCTTCAACCCGGCTCTGCCGGCCGGTGCGACTGAGCTTGGCTAGCTCCGCCGGGAGCGGTCTCCCGTTGAGCGTGACGACCGTGGCGCCTCCCACCACCGCCAGCCCCAGCTTCGCCTTGCCCAGGCCCGCCAGCGATCCTCCCCGCGACCACGGGCTCCGGCTGCTCTGATCGGCCGGACGGCCCAGGGCGAGGTTCTTCCGCGAGTCGCCGGGCGGATAGATTTCCACCTCGTCCAGGTGCAGGAAGATCGGGGCTGCGCTGGGCAATTGGATCCGGACGAAGCGGGCCTCGATCTTGCCCGGCCCGACCGGTGGGGCTTGCGCGGCGAAGTCCACGACCAGCGGCCTTCCGTCGGTCACGCCGCCGAAGGGCTTGCCGGCGTTTTCGTAGCGCCGGGTCCAGACCTTGCCGTCGTCGGACGTGAAGATCACGAGGATATCGGCGTTGTGTAGTCCCGGCGGGTAGTCGAGCCGGTTGTAGACGACAATCCTGCCGATCGCCTGGCGCGAGCCGAGGTCGACCTGCCACCAGGGATTCGGCTCCAGATTAGTGTGGAAGGCGTAGCGGCCGTTTTTCACGCCGTCGACCGCGCCGCTGGCGTCGGCCGCGGTGGAGGGGGGGAAGAAGCAGGGCTCGCAGGTGGTGGGGAAGGTCGCCGCGATCAGCAAGTGCGTGTCGTCGCAGGCCAGCGAGATCGCCGGCCGGACCGGCTGGTCCGGGGGCCCCAACGGGACCCGGGCCGCCTGCTGCCAGCAGCGGTCGTCGAGGCGGCCGTCCACGACCGGGGCCGAGACCTTAGGGACGCGGAGCGACTGGCCAGCCGACGGCCCGCCGGCCGCGGGGAGGCCAGGCCACTGCAACTCCATCTCGGGAAACCGCACCAGCCCGGCCTGGCGAATCTGCATCAGCCGGCTCTCGTCGTGACGCTGCCACTCGGCCTCGATCCGCTGGCGGAACGACTCGGCCGCGGCCGCGGTCCCCAGACAGCTCGGGCAACCCAGGATCAACAGCAGAGCCAAGACACGTCGGCCCGCCATCAACCGCCCCAGGCAAAACCGGGGCCGAACGTGCAACCAGCTCATGGTGGCCCTCCTGCAATCTCCGGTGTTGATTCCATTCTCACGGGGGGGCAGTCGCAACCGCGGCACCTCTCCCTGGCAATGTGGCAAACTCATTACACTGTAGGCGGGTTCTCGCGGCGGTTCAATCGCCTGGGGGCGATTTCCGCACCCCAGCAAGACCAAACCCTGGCCAACGAGAAGGAGCCCTCCCATGTCGCAGTCCGCTTTCCTGGGGCCTCCGGCGGCGTACAAAGACCGCACGGTCGGCCTCGTGGTGTTCGGGATCCTGGAAATCTTCCTGGGCGGGCTGTGCGCCCTGTTCGTTCCCTTGATTGCTTTCTCGATCGCCATGGGCACGAGAGGCGGCACTCCGATGGATCCCCGGATGATGATTCCCGGGATGATGATGTACGTCCTGATGGCCGTGGTCCTGATCTGGCTGGGGATTGGGTCGGTGCGTTGCCGTCGCTGGGCAAGGGCGCTCAGCCTGGTCCTGGGATGGCTGTGGCTGGTTGCGGGCATCATGGGCATGGGGTTCTTCATCGTGTTGATGCCCGGCATGCAGGAAGCAATGGCTCAGCAGGGCGGCGCGCCGCCGCGGGAATTCCTCTTCGTGATGCAAGGGTTTATGTTGGCGATGGTGGGCTGCATCTACATCGTGATTCCCGGAGCCCTCGTACTCTTCTATCAGAGCCGCCACGTCCGCGCGACCTGCGAGGCCAAGGACCCGCACGTCCGCTGGACCGACCGCTGCCCGCTGCCCGTGTTGGCCGTCAGCGTGGTGTGGGCCGCCGCGGCCTTTTTCATGCCGTGGGCGTTCTGCTACGGGGCCGTTTTTCCGCTGTTTGGAATCCTCGTGAGCGGACTTCCGGCCGGCCTGGTGATCCTGGCGGTAACCGCGATTGCCGGCTACCTCGCGTGGGGGACCTACCGGTTAAAGATTTCCGCCTGGTGGGGATCGATCGCGATGGTTGTGCTCTGGACGGCCTCGGTGGTGGTGACCTTCAGTCGGATGGGGCTGATGGATTTCTATCGCGCCATGCACATGCCTCCCGAACAACTGAAACTGATCGAACAAACCGGCATGATCGAAAGGATGGATGCGCTGTTGCCTTGGTTCCCCTCGCTGGGGGCACTCGTTCTCGTGGGCTACCTTCTGTTCACGAAGAAGTACTTCACGAGGGCGTAAGCCGGGGGTTGAGGGCCGGCGGGAGCCGGGGCCGGATGCCGAAACGCATGCTATACACTCCGCCGAGGAATCGACCATGGCCTTGAGCCGTCACACCCTGGAGAAGCTGGCCCAGTACGACACGCCGACGATCTGCAACGTGATCGAGTTGTTCGACGTGCGGCCGCGGAACGCGGGTTTCATGGACGGCCGGATTCGGGCCTGTTTCCCGGAGCTGCCGCCGATGGTCGGGTTCGCCTCGACGGCGGCGTTCCGCAGCGGCGCCCCGCCGCAAAGCGGCGACGCCTACGGGAGCTTCATCGAGCAGGTCCGCACCTTCGAGAGCCTTCCCGGGCCGGCGGTGATGGTCTTCCAGGACCTCGACGACCCGCCGGTCGGGGCCACCTTCGGCGAGGTGATGTGCTCGGTCTACCAGGGGTTCGGCTCCTCGGGCCTCGTGACCTCCGGCGGCGGGCGGGATCTCTTGCAGGTCCGGGCGATCCACTATCCCGTGTTCACCGGCTCGACGATCTGCGCGCACGCCTACTGCCACATCCTGCACATCGGGCTTCCGGTCCGCGTGGGCGGGCTGGTCGTCAACCAGGGCGACCTGCTGCACGGCGACGCCAACGGGGTGACCGGCATCCCCCTCGAGATCGCCGCGGAAGCGGCCGACGCGGCGGCCGAGTTCGTCGAGGCGGAGAAGATCGTGATCGGCTACGCCCGCGGCCCGGGTCCCAAGAGCGTGGAAGGGCTCGCCGAGGCCCGCAAGGAGTTCACCGAGGCCCTGGCGAGGCTTTACCGGCGGGTCCGGCGCTGAGACGGGGGGACTGCCCCGGCGCGAGCGGCGAGGAGCCTCGCTGCTCCCAGCGCAAGGTGTTCTGCGGTTCCCCTAGTTCTCCGCCCTCTTGCCGTACAGCGTGACGATGTCCTGGAGGACGAAGTCCTTGGGGAACGGCTCGTCGCGGCGTTCCAGCACGCGGCGGTAGCGGCGGACGGACTTCGCCAGCTCTTCGCCGAGCTTGTCGTCCTCCTTGAGTTGGGGCCACTGCTTGTTGTCGAGCACTTTGCGCCACAACTCGTACCCCTTTTCGTAGCGCTGCTTGGCGCGGACGAGGTCCGTGCCCGCGGTGAACGCCTGGTCCGCCCCGTAAAGGGCCTCGCGTGCCTGGATCGTGTCGGGGTGCTGCTCGACCCTGGCCTTCAGCCGCCAGTATTCGAAATTGACGAGAACGCGATCGGTGTTGATCTTCTGGGCTTGCCGTTCGAAGTCGGCGGATTTCCTGGCCAGCTCGAGGGCCTTTTCGAAGTTTTTGCCGGAGACGCGGCGGGCGACCTGCTCGTACGTGACGTTCAGTTGGTTCGCGGCCTTGGTCGCCAGGGTGTGCAGCTCCTCGGTGCGCCGCTCTTCGGCGGGCATTTCGTAGGCTTTTTTCTCCGCGGGGGTCAGCTTGGCGAGCCGCTCCTGGCGGATTCTCTCCCGCAGACCGGGGTCCAGCTTGTCGAGCTCGGCAACGCACTTGGCCGCTTCTTCGAGGAGCCGCTCCTTGTCGTTAAGCCGGATCCTGACGCCGGGTTCCCAGGTGGGGATCTGTCGCTCGCCGAACAGGAGCCAATCCTCCCCGGCCCGCCTCCAGGCGAACTGGGCCCTCTCGGCGAAGACGCCGTCTCCTTCCAGGGCCTCGGCGTAGTTCATCCGGCACATGGGGCGGTTCGAATAGAAGATGACCGGGGTGGTCTTCTTCAGGTCGGCGCCGCGGTCGACCATCGATTCCGCCTGCGCGTACCAGTCCAGGCCCACCAGCCAGTTGTCGCGGTCTTCCTTGGGGCGCGGGTCGTTGTAGCGGCGGAAGAACTCGTCGTCGTCTTTGAAGAGGCGGCGGAACTGCTTCGACTCGTCGGCCCGGCCGATTTTCTGGGAAATGAACCAGCCGACGTCCCAGACGAGCATCGGCTCGTTGCGGTTGTAGCGGATCCCCTCGTTGAGATAGTCGATCCCCTTGATCACCCAGCGATAGCGCTCGCGATAGTCGTCGAACTCGGCCGAGACGTTGTAGGAGAGGTTCCAGCCCTGGAAGCGCCAGACCTTGATGAAGTGGGGCTCGATCTTGGCGATCTGCTGGAGGGTGGCGCTGAGGTTGGTCCAGTCCTTCTTCATCTTGTACGTGTTGGCCTTGTCCCAGAGGATGTTGGCCGCGACGCCGCGCAGCCCGAGGGTGGCCAGCTTGATCGTCTCGCCGGCGGGGTCGATCTCGCCGAGCTGGGACTCGCTGAAGCCCTCTTTGGTGCGCAACTGGGCCAGCCAGCCGCCGGAACTCCCCGGATGGTCGCCGATGGGGTTGGTGGCGGGTTGCCCGAGAACGACCAGCAGCAAGAGGAGAAGGACGATCGCCACCATGTAGGCAATTTTGCGGGCGCGCTGCCAGTTCATCGTGCCACCTCGCGCGTCTTCAGGAAGAAATAGCCGGCCACGAACACGGGAATCATGAACGCCAGGGTGCGGAGCGTGGGGACGGCGATATAGGGGTTCCAGAGGATGTCGAAGCCGTAGGCCACCCAGTTCGCGTAGCTGAAGTCGCCGAACGGCGGGAGGATCGAGGCGGTCACGAACAGGCCCGCTTCCGCCACGCGGTCGGCCAACTGCGCCACCTGGCTTTGCAGGCCGGGTTCGAGTTCGATCATCAGGTTGTCCTGGTTGACCAGGCGGATCAGGGCCTCGAAAGGACCGCCGCCGATCACTTCGCGGCGGGCGAGCTTCGCCATGAACTCGCTGAAGAAGCCGCCCACGAGCGCTCCCGACGTGGCGAGCATCGCCACCGGCCCGCTGAGGAACGTGCTGAACATCACCCCGAAGCCGATGACCAGCACCATCTGCAGCCAGATCCCGAGGTAGCCCTTGACGAAATTCAGGCCGAACGAGGCGTCCGCGGCGCGGAGATAGAGGTCGGGCTGGCTGGCGCCGAAGTACTGCGACGGCTCCAGACACTGCAGCCAGACCTCGACTTCGCCGCCGGCCACCAGGTCCTCGAACAGGTCGAACTCTCTCTTGTCGGCCAGGGAGGGGTTCAGCGACTCGCGGGGCGGGTCGTACTCCACGCCCCCCCCCGGCACCTGGATCTTTCGGGCAATCACCCGGGCCCTGGAGACCTTGGCCTTGGGAATCACCCGCGGGACCAGGGCCTTGGTGATCGTGAAGTCCTTCGACTCGAAGATCTCGGTCTCCACGATCAACCCGGTGCGGGGGTTGCGCACCGCCAGGCTGCCGAGCACGCCGCGCTCGATGTCTCCCTTGTAGGTGCGGAAGACCTCGATGCTCATCTCGATGGGGAGGCCGTCGCGGAAGCGGTCCTCGGTCACGTTCTGGAACGTCCAGATCGTGGCCGCCTCGCTGTTCCCCTGGATGAAGCTGCGATACATCCACTCGTCGCCGACGTTGATGCCCCTTTCGGTGTCCGTGCCCGAGGCGTCGCGGAAGCGAAGCTTGCCGTACACCGGGACCCGGGCCAGGAGCATGCCCTCGGGCCCCTCCAGCGCGTAGGCGGGCGCGCCGCCGGACGACGTCGTGCGGACCTCGTGCCAGTGGCCGCGCTCGGCTTCCACGCGGGCGTTGCCGTCGGCATCCACGGTGAGCCGGTGGCGGTGGCCGCGGGCCGGCTCGGTGTAGCCGGTCCTCGCCGCGCCGGCGGCTTTCCCCGCGGGGGACGCGGCAACCGGCTGGAGGTTGTCGGCGATCACGTCGTGCGTGTGATCCAGCCCGCGAACGACGAACACGTAGCTCACCGCGCACATGAAACCCAGCAGCGCGGTGCCCACCAGGGTGAAGCCGAGGATCCTCGCCAGCACGATCTCGCTGGCCCGGACCGGCTTGGTCACGATGGTGTGCAGGGTCCGGCTGCGGATGTCGGCGGGGAGGCTGAAGGCGCTGAGGAACAACACGAGAAGCAGCACGAGGTAGCTGGTGGCCGTCAAGACGAAGCTCAGGTACAATCGGGCCGGATCGGTGCTCGTGGGGTCGAGAAACCAACTGGCAAACAAGAGCAGGACCACAAACACGGCAAACACCACCACCACCCGCCGACGGATCGATTCCTTCACCGCCAGCCACGTCAAGGCCCACACGCGGCGCGGCGACATCCGCACCAGATCGGGCACGGCCTCCGCCAAGACCTTCCCGGTGATCTTCACGGCGGCGGCCGGTCCGTAACGCAGGGCCGCCACCAAACACCCGCCCAGCAAGGCAATGACCGCCAGCGCAACCACGACCCCCAGAAAGACAAACCCGGCGCCGGCATACCACGGCGGACCGAAGAACCACTCGACCAGCGACGGCAACGGATTCTCAATGGGCATCGCCAGACCCTCCTCGCACGCGCCGTCCGGGGTGGGCTTCACTCTCGCGGATGATGTTCAGGAAGAGGTCCTCGAGCGTCGTCGTCGGGTTGCCCATCGACTGGACCTTCCCGCCGTGCCGCTCGACAACCTGCCGGATCTCCGCCTGGGCCGCCTCGTTCAGCCGCGACGCGCGGATTTCCGTCACCTCGCGGACCTTCAGCAGGTTGTCCACCCGCCCCAACTCCTTCAACTCCCCCTGATAGAGGATCCCGATCCGATCGCAAACGTCCTGGACGTCGGCCAGCAGGTGGCTGCACATGAGCACCGTCTTCCCCTCCTCCTTGAGCCGGAGAATGAGGTCTTTCATGTCCCGGGTGCCGATCGGGTCCAGCCCCGTTGTCGGCTCGTCGAGCACGATCAGCTCGGGGTCGTTGATCAAGGCCTGGGCCAAGCCGATGCGGCGGGTCATCCCCTTGGAATACTCCTTGAGCTGCCGGCGTTTCGCCTTGGTCAGGCCGACCATCTCGATCAGGTCGCTCGTCCTCTGCCGCCGCAGGGGAGCGGACATGGCGAACAACCGCCCATAAAAATCCAGGGTCTCTTCCGCATTGAGGAAGCGATAGAGGTAGGATTCCTCGGGCAGGTAGCCGATCCGCTCGTTCTTGGTCACCTCGGCGGCGTCGCGGCCGAAGACCAAAGCCTGCCCGCTCGTGGGAAACAGCAATCCCAGAATCAACTTGACCGTGGTGGTCTTCCCCGACCCGTTCGGACCCAAAAGTCCGAAAATCTCCCCCCGGCGGATCTCCAGGTCGAGTGCTTTCAGGGCCAGGACCTTCTGGCGGCCCCAAAAATCGCGATAGACTTTGGTGAGGTTCCGGGTCTCGACAATGACTTCTGACTGCATACAGGGCCTCGTGGTTGCGCAACGCGAGCCTCGCGCTGTGTACGGCTCCTTGAACGTTCCTGTTCGCACCCCGGCTGGCAAACGACAGAAATTCCACTATAGGTGAGGTTACCTTACGATTCAACGGCGGGCTTACGCTCGATAGGGGCATTCCCATGTACCCCATAGAGGTTACTTGGCCCCGCCGTTCCCACGACAATCGCCCCGGCTCGGTGTAGATTGGTGCTGCGTAGGCCCGATCCGCTCAGGCTGGAAGCACCGCTTCTCCCGCTAGCGATCCATCCCCTGCCATGACCACGTCGGCAACCCCGAATGCCCGGTCCGCCCGCTACGAGGCCGCGATCAAGTTCCTTTGCGAGCGGATCGACTACGAGCGGACGGTCGCGGTCAACTATCATGCACGGCAATTCAACCTGGAGCGGATGCGGGAGCTACTGGACCGGTTGGATAACCCGCAGAGGGGGTTTCCCGCGATCCATATTGCAGGGACCAAGGGGAAAGGCTCGACGGCGGCGATGATTGCCGCGATCCTCTCCGCGGCCGGATACCGCACGGGGCTCTTCACGTCGCCCCACTTGGACGTCGTGGAAGAGCGGGTGGCCGTCGACGGTTCCCCGTGTTCGCCGGATGAGCTGGTGGGCGCCCTGGACCGCATCCTGCCCGCGGTAGAGGCCATGGACCGGTCCATTGGGGGGGGCGGTTCCGAGAGCGGCCCGACCTATTTCGACATCACCACCGCTATGGCCCTGGTGCACTTCGCCCGGCGGAACGTCGATGCCGCGGTCCTCGAGGTAGGCTTGGGGGGCCGGCTCGATTCGACCAATGTCTGCCAGCCCGAGCTTTCGCTCATCACCAGCATCAGCTTCGACCACGTGAAACTGTTGGGCAGCACGCTCGCGGCGATTGCCCAGGAGAAGGCGGGGATCATCAAGCCGAGGGTGCCGGTGATCAGCGGGGTGACCGAGGCTGAGCCGCGGGAGGTGATCCGGCAGACCTGCCGCGAGCAACAAAGCCGGCTCATCGAGCTGGGCGTCGATTTCGACTTCGACTACCACCCGCCCCGCCAACTGGACGTCTCGGACGAGGCCGCGAGGATCGATTTCCACTGCCGCGATCCGGAGGGGCACTACACCTTGCGCGACCTGGCCCTGGGCCTGCTGGGACGCCACCAGGGGGCGAACGCCGCGGTGGCGCTGGCCGCCGTGCGGCAATTGCAGCAATCGGGTTGGGAGATTCCCCAGCGGGCGGTCCGCAGCGGACTCGCCAGGCTCACCTGGCCGGCCCGCGTGGAAGTCGTCGCCAGGCGGCCGACGATCCTCGTCGACGCGGCCCACAACCTGGCGTCGGCCGAAGCCCTGGTCCGGGCGGTGAACGAGAGTTTCTCGGCGCGGCGGCGGTTCCTGGTCTTCGCCACCACGCAGGAGAAGGACGTTCGCGGGATGTTGGGGTGCCTCCTGAGAGAATTCGACCAAGTGATCCTCACCCGCTACTTGGACAATCCCCGCGCCTTGCCCGCCGAGGCGGCGGCTGCGGCCGCGCGGGAGCTGACCGGGCGCAGCTACCGGGTGTGCGCGGGGCCGGCGGAGGCCTGGAGCGAGGTCCGCGGCCAGGCCGCTGCGGACGACCTTGTCTGCGTGACCGGCTCGTTCTTCATCGCCGCGCAAATGCGCCAGCAGATCCGCGCCCGGCCGATCCATCCCCCATGAAGCACGAGGGGCGGAAACCGACGACGATCGACGATTCATCTGTTACGCCCATGCCTTTGTTTCCGACTCGATCCCGGGAGGACTCCTGATGTTCCGCAAAGATCGCCATCCATCGCTGGGAGGAGTACTGTTGGTTTTCCTCGGCTGCATCCTGCCGGCGGCAGCCGAAGAACCGAGTTCCGATACGGCGACCACAGTGCTCGACGAGCGGGTGGTGCAGTTTCTCGATCGCCTGTCGGCCGGTGAGACCCAGGCGGCCTTCGATCGGGTCCTCGCCGGCAGCCCCCTGGCCCAACAGACCGAGGCCATCAAGGCCCTGGTCGAAAAGGCCGACGAGATCAAGAAGAAATACGGCGAATACCGCCGGGCGGAGAAAATCGGCGGCAAACAGGTGGGCAGCGACCTGGTTCTGCTGAAGTACCTCTACCACTGCGAGCAGTCCCCCGTCGTCTGGCACTTTGCCTTCTACCGCTCGCCGCCGCGAGCCCCCGGAGGCACCGCCGAAGGGGCCGGCAGTTGGCGCGTGATCCTCCTCCGCTTCGACACCGACCTGGAAGCCCTGGCCCGCTAGCCCGCATTTCTCACCACCGTGTGCCACTGCTTGCCGCAAGGCAAGCAGTGGTCCGGGGTTGAGAAAGGCACTGCTTCTGCGAAGCAGTGGCACACTGTCTTACACCGTGCCGGGGTGGTGAGAAACGCGGGCTAGGCCGGCGCGAGGATCGCCGCTCACGCCGACCGCAGCTCGACGCGGACGTGCTGGTCCACGTCCGCCAAGGCGTACGCCCCGCGGGCCCCGTGTCCACAATTGACCGCGATCGTGGCCCCGAGCCGATCCATGCCTCGTCCTTCGTGGATGTGACCGCAGAGAACCAGGCCCGGCTGCGCGTGGTCGATGAACGTCCGCAGCGCCGTGCTGCCGGGGTGGCTCCAGAACAACGTCCGGTCGAGCCGCGTGTCCCGCGGCGGCACGTGGGCCAGCACCACCTGCTGCTCCGCCTGGCGGACCTGGGCGTGACCGGTCCAGAGCGCGGCTGCCAGAGCGTCCTCGGTCAATTGATACATTCCCTTCTTCCAGGGAGGAGCGGCCGAGAGGCCGTAGAGCCCCACCGTCCCGAGCAGCACTCCCCGTCCGTGCAACGAGACCCCCAACTCGACCAACCGGCGGTCGATGGCGGCCGAGTCGCAGTTTCCGGCCACCGCCAGCACGGTAGACACCTTGGCCCGAGCCAACTCGATGACCCGGTCGGCGTCGACCGGGGAACCGAAATTGGTGATGTCACCCCCCAAGAGGAGCGCGTCCGCCGGGCCGGCGTCGGCGAGGATCCGCCCCAGGGCTGCCAAGCGGCCGTGTAAGTCCGTGACACAGACAATCCGCATCGGTTACACGTCGCGGTGGGAGACAAGATTGCTTGCCAAGATGGCCGCGGCCGCTGCCACCCATGGGCTGTTCGGCTTATAATGGGGGGACGGCGATCGGCCCCGTCGCCCGGCGTCCGCTGGCGGGCCGCCCGGCCGTTGCCAACTCATTAGATCGATCCTGTAGGGCGCGGTTCTACCCCCCTATCGATGGGGCCGTTGCCCCCGACGGGCCGTCCCGTGCGTTTGCGGAAGGCTGCTGCGGAGAGTGCCGGTCAACCAACCATAAAGTAAGGAGGTTTGGGACCCCATGAAGGGAACAATTTGGATTGGCGCTTTGGTGGTTCTGGGAATCGTCGTCGTGTTGGCGGGGTGCGGCAAGAAGGACTCGACTCCTTCCGGATCGAGCCCGGCGGCGGGCGCGGAAGGCCCGCCCCCCGGCGGCCCCACCGCCCCCGCGCCCCAGCCGGAGAAACCCAAGACCGACGCAAAAGTCGCCGAGGACGACTCGGACGACCCTTGGTTCGGCGAGAAGAAGACCGTGACCGGCGCGGTCGGCAAGGCACTGCTCCGCGGACTGACGGGCGGCGGGGGAGGCGCGAAGAAAGACGACATCCCGACGCTCATCAAGTAGGCGGGCTCAGTCGCCGATCGCGTCCGCGGGGTTGGCGATGACCTCGTCGATCCGGATCGCCTTGTGTCCCTTGAAGGCCCCGGCCCGGGCACGGAATTTCGGTATCCCTTCCACGCGGACCAGCAGCGGCGAGCGGACGTCCTTCTCGGTGGTGACCACGTCCCCCACCTGCAAGCCGAGCAATTCCCCGGTGGTGATCCGCGTGCTCGCCAGGCGGACGTCCAGTTGCACCAGCGAGCTCCGCAGGGTCTGGCGGATGTGCTCGATGCTCTCCGGCGTGGCGCTCCGCCGCCCGTACGCCACCCAACTGTTGGCCGACAGCTTGCCGCTGATCCGCTCGATCGCGTTGTAGGGGATGCAGAGGTTGACCATCCCGCGGATCTCTCCCAGCGCCAGCTCGAAGCTGATCACGACCACCACTTCGTTCGGCGGAACGATCTGCGCCAACTGGGGATTGCTTTCCACGCGGACCACTTCCAGCTTCAACTCCAAGACGTTCTCCCAGGCGTGGTGCAGCTCGTCGAGGAACAGGCTGGTGATCCGGGAGACGATCCGCAGCTCGATTTCCGTCAGCGGGCGCCGCGCCGTCACGCCCGATTCCCGGCCCCCGCCGAGGAGCCGGTCGATGATCGGATAAAGGATCGAGGGATTCAGATCGAGGATCAGGTTTCCTTCCAGCGGCTCCGCCTTGAGGAGATTGAAGCAGGTGGGATTCTCCAGGCTGAAGACGAACTCGCTGTAAGTGAGCTGGTCGACGCTGGTCAGCTTCACTTCGACCATGCTGCGGAGCATGGCGGACAGTCCGGCGGCGAAATTCCGCCCGAAGCCCTCGTGCAGCGTCTGCAAGGCCCGCATCTGCTCCTTGCCGACCCGCTCCGGCCGCTTGAAATCGTAAGGGCCGATCTTCTCGCGGGGCCTGGCCGCTGCCGGGGCTCCGCCGGGCCCGCCCTCCTCCGGGGCAGGGACCGCCGCCGAGGCCGCCGCCTCACCCCCGGACGCCATCGCACTGAGCAGGTTCTCCACTTCCGCCTGCGTGAGCACCTCTTCGGTCATCCTTGCACCCTCTTTCCGAGCACCAGTCAGTAGGACAGGCGTCCCGCCTGTCCGCGCCCTCACTCCCGCACTTGTCCACTGCCGTAGCAAACGTATTTGTAACTGGTCAGCTCGTTGATCCCGCACGGTCCCCGGGCGTGGAACTTGTCGGTGCTGATGCCGATCTCCGCCCCCAGGCCGAACTCGCCGCCGTCGTTCAGCCGCGTGCTGGCGTTGACCAGGACCGCCGAGCTGTCGACCCGGGCCGTGAACTCCCGGGCCGCCGCCAGGTCGCTGGTGACGATCGCCTCGGTGTGCTGCGACCCGTAACGGTTGATGTGCCCGATCGCCTCCTCCAGCGTGTCCACTACCTTCACGGAAATCACCGGGCCGAGGTACTCCGTCCTATAATCTTCTTCGGTTGCCGGCTTGGCCTCGGGTAACAACTGCCGGGTCCGATCGTCGCCGCGGACCTCGATCCCCCTCTCGATGAGGGCTCGACAGACGCGGGGCAGTAGCGCGGCGGCCACTTCGGCGTGGACCACCAGCGACTCGGCGGCGTTGCAGACCCCCATCCGCTGGCACTTGGCGTTGACCACGAGTTTCTCGGCCATGTCGGGGTCGGCCGAGCGGTCGAGGTAGACGTGGCAGTTGCCGGTGTAGTGCTTGATCACCGGCATCTTGGCCTCGGCCGCGACCCGGCGAATCAGCCCCTCTCCACCCCGGGGAATGGCCAGATCGACGTACTCGGGCATCCGCAAGAAATGCCCGATCGCCTCCCGGTCGGCGGTGGCCACGAGCTGGAGGGCGTCGCCCGGCAGCCCGTTGTCGGCGGCTGCTTCGGCGAGGATCTCGGCGATCGCCCGGCTGGAATGGGCGGCCTCCTTCCCGCCGCGGAGGATCACGGCGTTGCCGCTCTTGACGCACAGCGCGGCCGCGTCGGCCGTCACGTTCGGCCGCGATTCGTAGATGAAGAAGATCACCCCCAGGGGAACGCGGACCTTGTACACCGCCAGCCCATTGGGGCGGATCGACGACCAGATCACCTCCCCGATCGGGTCGGGCAGCATGGCCACTTCTTCCAGGGCGTTGGCGATCGCGTCAATGCCCTTGGGGCCAAGCCGCAAGCGATCCACCTGAGCGGGGGTAAGACCGTAGCCCGGAGCGGCGGCCAGATCGAGCCGGTTGGCCTCGGCCAGGGCCACGGTCCGCTCCCGCAGGAGCCGCGCACCCCGCCGCAGCCAGGCGTTTTTCTGCCCGCCGGTCACCTGCGCCAGCCTGGCGGCGGCTGCCTTGGCCCGGCGGGCCACCCCCAGGCAGTACTCGTGCAGGTCGCCGACCTCGCTAGCCGCCATGAACGAAACCTCTTTTGTACCAAATGCTTAGGTGATCGCGGCGACACGAGAAACGCTCGGTACCGCAGGCCGGCTCAAAGCCCTCTTGTCCGAGGGATTCCCTCTCTAGGGTTGACAACGGGCAGCCGGGACAAGGTTCGACCCACGGCGTTGGAAGTATCCCTTAGAGAGGCCCCCGAGTCAACGGAGATCGGGGATCACCTGCCCACCTGCTGCCCCATCCGGCGGAGCTCCTCGCTGGCCCGCATCGAGCAGAACTTCGGGCCGCACATGCTACAGTAGCGGGCGTCCCGGCCATCGCTGGCGGGGAGGGATTCTTCGTGCATCCGCCGGGCGGTTTCGGGGTCCAGCGAGAGGCGGAATTGCTCCGACCAGTCGAAGCCGTAGCGGGCACGGGAAAGGGCGTCGTCGCGGTCTCGGGCGCCGACGCGGTGCCGGGCCACGTCGGCCGCGTGGGCCGCGATCTTGTAGGCGATCACCCCCTGGCGGACGTCGTCCAGGCTCGGCAGCCCGAGGTGCTCCCGCGGCGTCACGTAGCAGAGCATCGCCGCGCCGTGCCAGGCGGCCATCGCCGCCCCGATCGCGCTGGTGATGTGGTCGTAGCCCGGGGCCACGTCGGTCACCACCGGGCCGAGGACGTAGAACGGGGCCTCGTGGCACCACTCGATCTGGCGGCGGACGTTCATCTCGATCTGGTCCATCGGCACGTGGCCCGGCCCTTCGATCATCACCTGGCAATTCCGCTCCCACGCCCGGAGGGTCAACTCGCCCATCACCGCCAGCTCGGCGAACTGGGCCTCGTCGCTGGCGTCGGCCAGCGAGCCGGGCCGCAGCCCGTCCCCCAGGCTCCAGGTGACGTCGTGCCGCCGCATGATCTCGCACAGGTCGTCGAAATGGGTATAGAAGGGGTTTTCCTGGCGGCGGGTGACCATCCACCGGCCCACCAAGGCGCCGCCGCGGCTCACGATCCCCGTCGTTCGCCTTTCCGTAAGCGGCAGGTGCTCGCGCAATAACGCGCAGTGGATCGTCATGAAGTCGACGCCCTGCCCGGCCTGGCGCTCGACGGCATCGAGAAGATCGCCGGGCTCCATCTCGGCAATGTCGTCGAGCTGCTCGGCGATCTGGTAGATGGGCACGGTGCCCACCGGCACGGTCACCGCGTCGATGATCCGCTGGCGGATCGCGTCGATCTCCGGCCCGGTCGAGAGGTCCATCACCGTGTCCGCACCGTAGTGGATCGCGGCGAGGACCTTGGCCAGCTCGCACTCGGTGTCGCTGGTGACGGGGGAGTTGCCCAGGTTGGCGTTGATCTTCGTCCGGGCGGCGACCCCGATGCCGATCGGCCGAAGCCCCTTCTGGAGGTGGGTCTTGTTGGCCGGGATGACCATCCGCCCCCGGGCCACCTCGCTGCGAACCAGCTCCGGATCGAGTTGCTCGCTCCGCGCAACCGCCTCCATCTCCGCAGTGATCGCTCCGGCCCGGGCTTGTTCGATTTGGGTCATCAGGGGACTCCGCGGCACTGACCGAAGCACTCGCGACCGCCGGCCGAGGCCTGCGGGCCGGGTCGCAACAGCCCATCCTATCACTTGGGCGGGGTTTGTCAACGCTCGGCGAGCCGTGCGTCGGGCGGTCCGAACCCCGGCGGTACTGCTCTTCGGCCGGCTGTGTGACTATGATGGAAGGGAATCGGCAAGCGGATGAGAGGATGCCGATCGGGGCGCTTCAGCCTGGAGAGACTACGCGTGGCAAGGGTCGCACCAGAACCGGTCTTCCGTCGGTACGTTTTCCTCGCGCTCTGGCTGACCGCGTCGAGCGCGGGATGGCCCCTGCGCAAAGCGGCCCTGCCGGCCGCGGAGCCGGCCGCAGATTCGCCCGCGGTCGGGTCCGGCCCTCTTGAGGACTTCGACGACACCGCGCCCTATCCGGCGACCCCCGCCTTGGAGAAGTTGCTGGCCCGAGTCCCCGGCGAGCCCTACGAGCTCTCCGGGACGCGAAAACGCGAGCGGCCGATCTCGCGGATCGCGGGGCTGATGCGGCTCAGCGCTGCTTGGGCGGCGGGCTCGGCCCTGCGGTTCTCCATCCTCGAGCCGAGCCAGCTTCAACTGCACGTCTGGAACGGGTCCCGCGGGGTAACCTGGCGCTACTATCCCGAGTTTCACCAGACCTGGGCGGCCTACGGCACGACGCGCGAGGGGAGCAAGCCGCGGCCCGCGGCCCAAGTGCTCTGGGCCACGTCCGGCGATCGCTACCGGCGGAGCGGCCCGGGGACCGTCGAGCTCGCTTGTCGCGACGGCCGGCTCGCCCTGGTCCGCGGCGACTTGACGCTCGCCAGCGTGCCCTTCGAGGGCTTGCCCACGGAGGTCTACTTCGAGGGGGCCGGACTGGTGCGAGGGCTGGCGCTGGTCGGCTCGACGTGGGCGCCCGAGCCGGTCCCTCCGCGGCCCGCCGCGCTTGGCGGAAACCCGCCGGCCAGCTTGACCTGGAAGACCGAGCTGCCGAAAGGGGCCTCATTCAAAAGACTCCCCGACGGCCGGGTGGAGCTCGAGGTGGTGGAAAACGGCCAAGTGGGGCAGGCGACGATTCCGCTGGGCGGGCCCGGACCGTGCGAAATCCTCGTCGAGGTGGAAGACGCCGACGCCGGGACCGGGGTGTTCGTCGCCGACGAGGAGGGAAAACACCTAGGCCGGCTCGGCTTTTTCCGGCATCGCGAGACGGGGAAAACGGCCTTCGACTACCTCCCCCCATGGTCGGCGGACACCGAGAAATCGTACGAGCTCGCCAAGCAGCCCCTTCCGCTGGCCGGCGCGCGGCACTGGTTCCGCCTGGTCGTCGGGTGCGGCCTGATGCGGTGCTTTACGAGCGGCGACGGGAGTTGGTGGAGCCAGCCGGCCCCCACCTCGGCACCCTGGGAGGGCACCTGCACCCGGTTCGGGCTCTACGGTCTTCCCGCCAAGGCCGCTCGGTCGATCAAGCTGCGATCGATCGAGGTCCGCCGCCTCGAGGCCCTGGCCTCCTGTGCTCCGGAGGCCGTGCGGCGGCGGGTCGATCCCGCGCTGGCCAAGTGCTCGTCCCTGGACCAGTGGCGAAAGAAGGTCGCCGACTCGCGGCCCGCCGAGGCAAGCGCGGAGACCTGGTGGCGGGCCTGCGCCGTGCGGACGCTGGGCGAGTGGCCGAGGTCGGGGCTCAACCAGGTGCTCCTCGACCGGCTCCAGCAGGAAGTGCTGGCCGGGGGCGGGGACGGCGATCTGCTCATGGGTTTCATGGAGCAAACGTCGCTCTTCTACCCGCCCGAGGACTGGTCGAGCATGGATCGCCTGGCCGCCAACGCCCAGCGGCTTGGGCGGGCGCTGGCTTGCCGGGGGCAGCCTGCGCCGCTGACGACTCTCCGCCGGGCGATGATGCGGTGGCCGGTCTGGCACCACCGCCCCCTGCCCGTGTTTTCCGAGGTCCTCCTGCGGCACGAGCTGGTTGCCCTGGCCGGGGCGAACCGCTGGGACGATCTGCGGGCGTTGTGCCGCCGGCTCCGCTACGCGAATCCCGCCCGCAGGCCCCGCGACGGAGAGCAGCCGCCCTGGAGCGAACACGCCGAGTACCTGCTGAATTGGGCGGAGAACCTGGCGGCACGCCACGGGCCGCCGCGCGACGGCGGCCAAGCGGCCCCGGGCCCGGCGCCGATCGTCACCGATCCCCTTCAGGACCGCATCAGCAAAGAAGGCTTCACCACGATCAGCGAGCTCCGCGCGGCCCTGGCGAGCCGGTCCTACCGCGATGCGTGCCAGATCATCGTCGCGACGGCCGGCGGCGAGAAGCTGGGCCTGCTGCCGGACGGCGCGGACCCGCGGCTCTCGACGTCGTTTCCCCTGGCGATCGAGTCGGCCTTGCGCGACGATCCCGCGCTGCGGCAGGCCGTGGAGGAGCAGTTTGGGCGGGTCGGGCAGCTTCGCCTCAATCAGGCCACGGCGGCGGGAGACGCCGCGGCGGTGGCGGCCGTTGCCGCGCAGTTTGCCGGCTCCGGGCTGGCTTCGGCGGCGCATCGCTGGCTGGGAGATCGGGCGCTGGTGGGCGGGCAGTTCGCCGAAGCGGCCCGGCACTATCGCCAGGCGATTGGGGACGCCGCGGCCGCCGATCGCGACACCTTGCGGGCGAGGGCCCGGCTGACCGGCGCGCTGGTGGGGCGGGACGTGGGCGAGCCGGTCCAAGGCCCGGTGCAGCTCGGCAAGACGGGGCTCTCCGCGGCCGAGTTCGAGCAGATGGTCCGGCAGTTGCGCCAAGGGCGTCAAGGCTCGGCGGTGGGCGGGGGGTCGGGCCCCGCGGTGCTTCCGCTTCCGCCCGGCCGCTACGAGACCCGGCCCTGGGCCCAGCTCGAACCGCGGGACGTCAAGCGGCCGCCCAACCTCCCCGAGCGGGGCCTCGACTGGGCGGGCCGATTGACCGGCGTGCTCGTGGCCGGCAGCCAAATGGTCGTCAACAACCGGATCGAACAGGTGGCGCTGGACGTGGGCAGCGGCCGCCAGCAATGGGTCCAGCGCTCGGCGGCCGACGACAACCACCTCCGCTGGCCCTTGGAGCCGCTCGAGCCGCTGGGCCTGAAAGGAAGAATCCTGGCCCGGCGGCTGACCAACAGCGGGCCGGAGCTGGTCTGTCTGGAGGGCGCGGACGGCCAGGTGCGATGGACCTTCCGGCCCGACGACGGCGTCGTCGCCGATCCGCTGGTGGCCGAAGAGAGGCTCCTTGTGTTGGCGGCCGACCACGGCGCGGGGAGCACCTTGCTGTACCTGTTCGGGCTCCACCCGGACACCGGCAGCGTCCGCAGCCGGACCCTCGTGGCCGAGTTCCGCGACCTTTGGCGGAAGCAGTTCCCCTGCCGGGCGGCCTTGGTCGACGACCGGATCGTGGCCACCGCGGGAGGATGCGTGGTGTGCTGCGACACGGCCGGTCGGGTCCACTGGCTCCGCCGCCAGGTGTGGGTGCCGCCGCCGGGGTTCGAGTACCACGACGCCCGGCCCTGGCTCGACGCCGTGCACCCCGTCCCCTTGGCAACCGGCGACTGCGTGCTGGTGACGCAGCCCGGGGTGTGGGAGATCGAGTGCGTCGACGTCGGGTCGGGTCGGGCTCGCTGGCGGGAGCCGATCGGCGGGCTCGCGAGAGTCGTGGGAATCCTCAACCGGCGGCTGATCGTCCAGACGGACGAGGGCCTCATGGCCCTGGCCGTCGACTCCGGCAAGGTCTTGTGGTTTCGGGAGGTGAAGGAGCCCTTGGACGTGCGGCTGGCGAGCCCGCCCGACGCGGTCGTCTACGTCCGGCGCGACAAGAAAGACGGCAACTCCCCGGCCGAGCTCGTCCTGGCGTGGCTGGACGCGGCGACGGGCCGCCCGCTGGGCCGGTGGGCGATGAAGGCTCCTCGGCAGGCGGAGTTCTGGCTCGAGCCGCTGGTTTCCTCCGGCAACCGCACCTGGGCCTTTGTGGCCACGGTTGGCGAGCCGGCCAAGCGCGAGGTCCTCGAGCTGGTCCGCGTGGGAGATCTGCCAAAGGATGATCTGTCGGACGGCTACCCGCCCTGAGCAAGACTCTTTTTCCGGGGGAAAGCGGCTTGACAGGGCGGGGGGACGCGGCGGACAATAACAGTTCCTGCCCCTTGCGTGAACCGACCCCGAACGGTAAACCCCCCATCGGTTGCCCGCGGCATGAAACGACCGCGTTTTGCCTCCGTCGTGGCGAGCCTGGCGGCGATTCTCGCGGCGGCTCAAGCTCCCGGTCGGGCTTGGGCGGAGGGAGATTGGGAAGTCACGCCGCAAAGCCAGCAGGCACTCGCCCGCGGCCTGGACTGGCTCGCCCGCCATCAGGGACCGGAAGGCAATTGGCAATCCAGCGACCTCGGCCTGGTCAGCACCGGAGCGCTGGCCTTCCTTGCCGACGGGCACCTCCCCGGCCGCGGCCGCTATGGAACGACGGTCCAGCGGGCCGTGGAGTACGTGCTCCGCGGCGCCGACGCGCCCCGCAAAGACAAGCCGTCGGGCCTCTTGAACATCGCCGAGCCGCGGCGGGGAATGTACAATCACGGGCTTTCGACCTTCATGCTCGGGCAGGTTTACGGGATGACCGGAGACCCGCGGCTGGGGGCGGCCCTCGACCGCGCGCTGAGGGTGATCGCCCAAACCCAGTGCGAGGACGGCGGCTGGGACTACGTCGCCGAGCGGCAGGCCAACGGCCACGACCTGAGTCTGGCGGTGATGCAGGCGCTGGCGCTCCGCAGCGCGGTCGACAGCGGCCTGGAGGTCTCGCCGGAAGTCGTCCAACTGGCGATCAAGAGCGTCCGCGAGCATTACACGCCCCAGGGATGCGACCGCCGCGCACCGGAGGAAGAGCTGCGGAAGCATCCTGGCCGGTTTACGTACCAGAAGGGGGGCGGGAACGCGACCTTGGCGATGGCGGCGGCGGGCGTGGTCTGTCTCCAGGAGTTTGCCCAGTACGACGACTGGCGGATCGAAAAGAACGTCCGGGTGATCCTCGACGAGATCGAGAAACACTGCGACCCGCAAGTGATGGCCCGCGAGCACCGCGCCCCGTTCGATGCCTACACCCTCTACTACGTGGCCCAGGCGCTCTACCAGGTCGGCGGCGAGGCGTGGCAGAAGGGGTATCCCCGCCTGCGGGACGCCGTGGTCGCGGGGCAGTCCCAGGAGCCGAACAACCCGCAGCGCGACGGCCTGTGGCAGGCCCAGGGGCACGTCCAGGGCCGCCCCGGCGAGCTGTACATGACGTCCGTGGCCTGTTTCGTGCTCGCCATCCCCAACCGCTACCTGCCGATCCTTCAAGAAGGTAAGATCGACACTTTGAAAGCACGATACGGAGGAAAGCCATAGCCGGCACGGAGCGGTCCCGGCGCGCTCGATGATCGACTTTGCCCTCGAGCTTTACACCCCAGCCTTAACATCCCACCCCGGTTTACCCCCCACGCGCGGTTGCCTTCGATGTTTCTTTCACCGTGGTTTGCACTGGCGGGAGTGATCCTTGCGGCCGGCCCGGTCGCGATCCATCTCCTCAACCGGCAGCGGCACCGCGTGATCGCGTGGGCGGCGATGGATTTCCTGCGGCACGCGGTCCGCCGCAGCCGGCGGTGGATGCGGCTCCACGACCTGCTGCTGTTGGCGCTGCGGACGCTGTGCGTGCTGCTGTTCGGGCTGGCCATGGCCCGGCCCTTCCTGACCCGCGCTTCCGGGGAGGTCAACCCCGACCAGCCGATCCACGCCGTGCTGGTGGTCGACAACAGCCTGAGCATGAGCTACGAGCAGTTGGGCGGCACGGTGCTGGACGAGGCGAAGGCCCGGGCGAGGGAGTTCATCGACCGGCTGCCGTCGGGGAGCCGGATCTCGATCCTCCCGCTGTGCGGCTCGGCGCAGGAGTTCAACCCGGGAGCGTACAGCACCAAGGAGGACGCGCTTGCAGCCCTGGCGGCGATCGAGCCGGTGGATCGGGCGGCGACGGCGGCCGCGGCCATCGACCTGGCCGGTGAGGCGTGCCGCCGGGTGCCCAACCCGCCGAGCAAGCAGGTCGTCTTCCTCTCCGACCAGCAGGAGGCCAACTGGCCGGCCCACTCGCTCGATGCTCAGCTCAAGTCGCTTGCTGCGCCGGTGCAGATTGTCCAGACCGCGGCCAGGGACGCGGAAAACGCCTGGATTGCCGACTTCCGGCTCCAGGAGGGGATTGCCGACGTGGCCGCGCCCGCCGTGTTCCTCGCCACGGTCCGGTTCGACGGGGCGGCCCCTCGCCAGGACGTCCAGGTCGCGCTGAGCGTCGAAGGGAGCGCCTTCGCCACGCTGTCGGTCGATCTGGTGCCGGGGCAGGCCCGCGAGGTCCGTTTCCCCCCCTACCAGTTTGACGTTCCGGTGCAGCCGGGCGGGGTGACGTTCGCGGCGGCCGAGGTCTCGCTGCCCCGCGACCGCCTCCCGGCCGACGACCGGCGCGTGATGGCGGTGCCCGTGGTCTCGGCCCTGCCGGTGGTGTTCGTGGACCAGCTTGGGGCGGACGAGGACCCGCAGCGGAACCGGTTCGGCGAGACGTTTCGGCTCCGGCGGATGCTGGCGCCGGTGACGTCCCGCGGCCAGCGCGACCCGCAGTTGGTCGAGGTGCGGCACGTGAAGCTGGACCGGCTGGACGAGGAGGTGCTGAGAGATGCCCGGCTGGTGGTGGTCGCGGGGGTTTCCAGCCCGCGCCCGACCTCGGCGATCTCGCTCCTGCGGCAATACGTCGAGCAGGGCGGCTCGCTGGTCCTGGCGGCGGGGGGCGATTTCGATCCGGCGGCGTGGACCGCCGGGGCCTGGAACGACGGGATGGGAATCCTGCCCGCCCCGCTCAAGCCGACGCCCGTCGGCGGCCTGCCCGGCACGGCGACCGCAGCACCCTTCCAGCTCGACGTCCGCAGCCTCGTTCACGAGTACTTCCTGGTGGAGCAGACGCCGCGGGAGGATCTCGACGAGCTTTACCGGCTGCCGTATTTTTTCAAGGCCGTGGAGGCCGACGTGGAGCCGCTGTCGATCGCCAACATGGTCCGCCAGGTCGCCGCCCGCTTGGAGAAAGACCGCGGCGCGATCGCCGAGATCGACAAGCGTCTGGCCCAACTGGCGGAATGGGAGGCCAAGGGGGTGGCGGGGGAAGGGGAGCGCCAGGAGCGGTCCCGGCTCCAGCAGACCCGCGACGACCTCCAACCGCGGTGGCTCCTCTGGAGCAGTGCCCAGGAGAGCGTAGAGGAGGAGACGCCCGGCGCCGAGGCGCTCGCCGAGCGTACCCGCCCTCACGTGCTGGGAAACTACACCAACCAGGTCCCCTTCCTCGTCGAGCGGAGCATCGGCCGGGGCCGGGTGCTGTTCGTCTCCACGGGGGTCTTCCGCCAGTGGAACACCCTGACTTCCGTGAACACCGTGCTGCTGTTCGACCGCATTTTCCGCGACCTCCTGGAGCGGACGCTGCCGAAGCGAAACCTCACTTCGACCGAGCGGGTCGTGGTGCCGCTCCCCGCGGAGCTGCGGGAGGCACGATTCACGCTGACCGATCCGGCCGGGGGCCAGCAGTGGGTCTCCGCGGACGCCCTGGGAAGCGACCGTTACGGGATCGTGGTCCGCAACCTGCCGCACCGCGGGTTGTACCGGATCGCCGCCGCGGGGGCGCAGCCGGGCGCGGGGCCCGCGGCCGCCAACCCGTTGGACGTCCTGCTGGCCGCCAACGGGCCCGCCCAAGAGTCCGAGCTTCGGACCCTCGACGAGGCCGGCTTGCGGGAGCGGATGGAAGGGGCCGAATACCGCTGGATCGCCGGGGAAGAATCGATCCGGCTGCTCTCCGCGCAACTGGTCGGCGAAGACCTGTGGAAATGGCTCCTTTCGGGCGTGTTGGGGTGCCTGGTTCTGGAGATGGCGGTCCTGGCATGGCCCCTGGCGGGCCGGGAGCGGGCGGGATGACGGCGACCGAGCTGATCGGCCGGCTGCTGGGACTGGAAAGGACCGTCGAGGTCGCCGAGCCCGAGTTCTCCCTGGCCGCACCCTGGGCCCACGACGCCCCGGCGTGGCTGGTCCTGGCTTGCGGGGGATTGGCTGTGGCGGCCGTGATCTTCTATCTCCGCTACCAGCACCTCCGCCGCGCGCGGCCGCGGATCGTGCTGACGATCTTCCGGGCCGCGGCACTCTGCCTCCCGATCGTGATGCTCGCCCAGCCGACCTTGACCCTCCGCACCGTGAGCCAGTTGCGGCCGCTGGTGTGGCTGGTGTTCGACGGCACCGACAGCATGGCCATTCCCGACGAACTGCCCGAGGGGCACCCCTCGCGAATCGATGACCTTAAGGCCCTGCTCGTCAGCAAGAGCGCCAACCTCCTGGGTCGGCTCCAGGAGAAGTTCCGCCTGCGGGCGTTCTTGTTCGACCGCGCCGAGGGAGTCCGGGCCCTGGAAAGCTCCCCGCAAGGCGACGATCGGCTCGACGCCGAGCACGTCGCCGGCCAGCTCACCACGCAAGGCCAGGTGACGGCCCTGGGCGGGGCCCTGGCGGACCTCGCCCGGCGTCAATCCACGGCGAACCTTGCCGGCGTGGTGATCTTCAGCGACTTCAACCAGAACGCCGGCCCGCCGGCCGTGGAGGCGGCCCGGCGGCTCGGGGTGAGCGTGTACACCGTCGGTGTCGGGCCGACGGCTGCGGTCGATCTGGCCGTGGACCTGCAATGCCCCGCCGTGATGAAGAAGGACGAGCGCTATCCGCTGGTCGCCACGATCCGCCAGGACGGGCTCACGGGGCAGGTCGCCACGGCGAGGTTCTCCGTCCGCCCGTTGGGCGGCGAAGACGCGGCGGCCCGGTGGACCCTCGTCGAGCAGCGGGACGTCAAGCTCCAGGGCGCTACCCAGGTCGTGGAAACCTCGTATCTCCCCGGCCGCACCGGGCGGTTCGCCTTCCGCGTCGAGGTCGAGCCGCTGGGGGAAGAGAAGATCGCCGAGAACAACCGCGACGAAGCGGAGACCCGGGTCCACGACGAATTCCTCCGGCTGCTGTTCGTCGAGCACGAGCCGACCTGGGAGTGGCGGTTCGTCAAGGAGGTGTTCCACCGCGACCGGCTGATCGGCACCCGCGGGTTCCGCACCTTCCTCCGCTCGGCCGATCCCAAGGTGCGGCAGACGAACGAGCTGTTTGCGGCGACGCTCAGCCCGCCGCGGAGCGAGTTCTTCGCGCACGACGTGATCCTTCTGGGCGACATGCCGGCCACCGCGCTGGGCCCGCGGTTCTGCCAGATGACGGAGGAATTCGTAGACAAGCTGGGGGGCGGGCTGGTGATCGTGTCGGGGCCGCGGTTCGGGCCGGGCCAGTTGGCGCTGACGCCGCTGGGCGACATGCTCCCCGTCAAGGCCGACCCGAACCTCCGCGTCCGCCAGCGGGCACCCTTCCAGCTCCGCCGCACCGCGGAGGCCGCGCAGTACGACTTCATGCAGCTCGATCCTGCCCCTGCGGAAAACGAGAAGGCCTGGAAGAACCTGGACCGGCTGGAATGGTATCAGCCGGTGGAGCGGCTCCGCTCGATGGCCACCGCCCTGGCCGAGCACCCGACCGACAAGTGCGTGGACGGCAAGACGCCCCAGCCGCTGGTGGCCATCCGGCCGTATGGCCGGGGAGAGGTGGTCTACCTCGGGTTCAACGAGATGTGGCGGCTGCGGGCCCGCTACGGCGAGCGCTACTACCGGCAGTTCTGGGGCCAGTTGATCCACCGGCTGGCGTCGCGTCACGCCCTGGGGGCCCAGAAGCGGTTCGTGGTCCGCACCGACCGCCGGCAGTACCAGGCCAACGAGCCGGTGTACCTCACGGTGGAGGCCTACGACGCCAACTTCCGGCCGCTGGGCGAAGACAAGATCCCGGGGCGGAAGCTGAGCGCGGAATGGGTCCTTCCCGAGACGGAATCCCCCACTCAATCGAACCTCCGCCCGTTGAGCATCGCGCAACTGCGCGAAGGGCTTTTCGAGGCCCGCTTCTCCGCGCTGGCCCCGGGGGAGCACCGCGTCCGCGTCCGCGACCCGATCACCCAGGAGACCAGCGAGGTCCGCTTCCAGGTGACCAGCGTCTCGGCCGAGCGGCAGCGGGCGACGCGGAACGCCGCGCTGGAGCGGGCGCTGGCCGACGCCACCGGCGGAGAGAGCTTCAGCCTGGCCGACGCGGGCAGCCTGCCCGACGAGATCAACGTCGTCGCCAAGACCGAGACCAGCGTCCAAGTGGTCCCCTTGTGGAACACCTGGCCCGTGTTCCTCCTCGTCGCGATGGTGCTGCTGGGCGAGTGGCTGGGCCGGAAATGGGTCAACCTGCCATGACGAAGCTGGCGCAACTGCGAGCACGCCTTTCCCGGCTGCGGGGCCGCCGCCGCAACGTGCGGATGGCCATCGGCTCTAGCGCGCTGGCGGTTGCCGTGGCCTGGACGCTGGCCGCGACTTTTGTGGCCGACTGGCTCCTGGAGATGAACCGGCCGCAGCGGGCGGTGACCCTGGCCGTGGCCGCCGGGGTGGTCGTCTGGGCGATCCGCCGGTTCACGCTCCCCTGGCTCGGCCGGCGGGAGACCCTCGTGGACATGGCGCTTTTGGTCCAGCGGCAGCACGGGATCGACAGCGACGTGGTGGCCGCGCTCCAGTTCGAGTCGCCGGAAGCGCCCCGCTGGGGCTCGGTCGAGCTCGAGCAGGCGGTGATCGATCGCGTGGCCGAGCTGAGCGCGCGATTGAGCGTGATGCTCGGGCTGCCCAAGGACCGGCTGGCCCGCCGGCTCGCCGCCCTGGCCGTGACGGCGGTGGTCGTGGCGGCGGCAGCCGGGCGGTTCCCGGACCATGCGGCGGTCTTCTTCAACCGCCTGTTGTTGGGCTCCCGGCACTACCCGACGCGGACGTCGATCGAGAGCGTGGCGATCAACGGCCGGCAGCTCAGCCCGGCCGGCTGGGGGCGCGAGGAGATCAAGAGCCCCTACGGCCGGCCGGTGCGATTCGAGGTCGTCTGCTCCGGCGACCTGCCCGCGGAGGGACTGGCCGTCGTGACCAGCGAAGCGGGCGGCGTTCAGACCACGGTCGCGTTGGGGGCGGGGTCCGAGCCGGGGGCCTACGCGGGGGAACTGCCCCGGCTGGTGGATGCCGCCCGGTGCCAGCTCTACGTCGGAGACGCCTGGACCGACCCGGTGCGGTTGGTCGTCGTTCCGCCGCCGGTCGTGGACGTCGAGCTGGAGGTCACCCCGCCGGGCTATGCCTCCGCCGCAGCGCCGGCCACGGAAACGATTAGCGGGCTGCGCCAGCTTGCGGTGAGCGAGGGCTCGCAGGTGCGGGTCCGCGTGCTGGCCGACAAGGAGCTCGAGGAGGCGGGCGTGGCGATCGAAGGGGCCAGTTACCCCATGGCCCGCCAGCCGGATCGTCCCCAAGAAAACCCCAAGGACGTCTGGACGCTCGATCCGCAGGGGACGCCCCTGGCACGCGTGACCGAGCCGGTCCGCTACGCGATCCAGGTCCGGGACGTGGACGGGCTGGAGCTGGAGCGGCCGATCGAAGGCTTGATCCGCATCAAGATCGACCATCCCCCGCAGATCTTCGGCTCTACGATCGCCCAGCTTGTCCTGCCGACCGCCCGGCCCACCGTTCTGGTGACCGCCTCGGACGACTACGGCCTCGGCCAGATCGCGGTTCTCTCCGAGGTCGTTCACGCCGACGGCAGCCCCGGGGAAAAAGGGGAGCAGGTGATCTACGCTCCCCCTGCCGGCGAGACGCCGAAGAAGAGCCTCCAGGACCGCTACCGGCTGAGCCTCGCCCCGCTGAAGGCCGTGAAGGGGGACCAGGTCAAGGTGACGCTGCGGGCCGTCGACTACCGCGGCCGCGACCAGGAGGGCAAAATCACCACGAGCGACCCGCTGGTGCTCCAGGTGACCGACGAGCGGGGGATCTACGCGGCCATGGCCGAGTCGGACCGGGAATCGGTCCGCCAGCTCCAATCCATGATCGAAAACCAGATCGACGTGGGAGAAGGAAAATGAACGCATTCCGCGCAGGGATGACGATCGCCGTGTTGTGCCTCCTGGCGCCGCCGCTTGCGGGACAAACGCTCCAGCCCGAGAGCCTTTCCCGCAAGCAGGAGACGCAGAAGCGGGTCCGCGCCATGGCCCGCGAGCTGGTGGCCGGCATCCTCGACGTCCAACTGAGGCAGCTCGAAGAAAACGAGCTCCAGTCGACGGAGCTCTACAAGGACATCCGCACGATGCGCGAGCACGTCGACGCGCTGGTGGAGGCGGAGATGCCGCGGCTGGTGCAACTGCTGGGGGAGGTGCGCTCCGCCTCGGAGGACCAGCGGGGGCCGAAGTTCGTCGTCGCCCGGCAGAAGAGCCGCGAGATCCTCGTGGAGCTGCTCGCCCAGCGGCAGACCGTCCTCCGCCGGCTGCGGATGGCGGAAATGGCCGCCCAGGTCCGGCAGCTCATCCAGTCGGAGACGAAGGTGCTCCGCACCACCCAAGCCCTGCCGGAGCGCCAGTCCCCCGAGCGGGAAACGCTCACCCTGGCCACGATCGAGGACCAGCGCGACGTCAAGGCGATGTACCTCCGCTTCAAGGAGACGCTCAAGGAGGTGGCCACCTGGGGCGGGCCGGTGGGGGCCGAGGCCTCCGGCGGAATCCGGCTGCTCGAGACCTCCCGCGTCGACGCGGAGATGGACAGCGCCAAGGGACACCTCGAACGGACCGACTTCGGCGAGGCGGTCAAGAGCCAGCGGGCCGTCGTCAAGGCCCTCGAAGCCCTGCTGCAAATCATCGAGCGGGCCCAGGGGCTGCTGGCCAACGACCGGGAGTCGATCGAGAGGGCGATCCGCGACCTGGCCGATCGGCAAAAAGAGATCCGCGACGCGACCGGCCAACCCGATCTTGGCCCCAAAGAAACCGAAGACCTCGTCCAGCAGCAAGGCGACATCGCCAAGGACCTGGACCAGCTCAACAAGAACGTGGAGCAGTCGCCGGAGACTGGCAAGCCGCTGGAAGAGGCCGAACAGGCCGCCCAGGCGGCCACCGAAAGGCTCTTCGAGGGCAAGCGGCCGGAAGCCGTGACGCAGCAGGAGAAGGTGCTCGAGAACCTGGAGAAGGCCGCCCAGCAGCTCCAGCAAGCGGCTCCCCCGAACCGTGCCGATGCCGGCCCCGATCGGTTGGCGCAGTTGATCAAGGACCTCGAGGCGGCCAAGCAGGACGTCGAGCGGATCCAGCGGGAGCAGGATCAGGCGTCGGAAGCGGCCAAGGGCCGTCCGGCAGAGGCCCAGAAGCAGGAGAGCCAGATCGCCAAGGAGCTGGGGGAGGTTTCCAAGGATCGCGACCTGCCGCGGCAAGTCGACTCCCGGCTGGCCGAGGCCCAACAGGCGGCCCAGGACGCGGCCGGCGAGATGAGCCGGCCCGAGCCCCAACGCCGCGCCGCAGCCGAGCAAGCAGAGCAGGCCATCCAGCGGGCGGCGGCCGAGATCGACGCGGCCCTGGCCGATGCCAAGCGCCGGCAGCTCGGCGGCGGCTTGGACGAGCTGGCCCAGGCGCTGGAGGCCCTGGAGAAGGCCGCGGCCGCCGAGCGCCAGATCGCCAAGGATGCCCAGAAGGCCGGCCAAGAGAAGGGGCTCCAGGCCGACCAGGCCCGCCAGCTCGCCGAGCAACAGGCCGGCGTCGAGAAAAGCGTCGCCGGCGTGGCGAAGACCGTCGATCGGGCCGCCCCGGCAGCAGGCAAGCTCGTGGCCGAGGCGGCCGAGCCGATCCGCCGGGCCGAGGAGAGACTCCAGGCCGCCGGGCAGCGGCCGGGCGAGGCGTCGAAGCCCGCCGCTACGGAAGCCGCAACCCAGGCCCAGCAGGCCGCCGACAAACTCGCCCAGGCCGCCGACAAGCTCCGCCAACGCATCGCCGAGACTGCGCAACGACTCGCCCAACTGGCCGACCAGCAGCTCCAGCAGGTCCAGCAGGCGGAGCAGGCGGTCGAGAACGCCCTCGCCGCGCGGCCCGAATCGATCGGCGCGCGGTTGGATCGCCTGGACCGTGCCGAGGAGATGGTCCGGCAGGCGGCCTCCGATCAGCAGCGGGCCGCCGGACGCCCCGAGGCCGCTCGAGCCATGGACCTGGTTGCCGGGATTGAAAGGGCGATCGCCATGCAGAACGAAGCGGATCGGGCCGCCCAGGCCCTGGCCGATCGCCCGGCCGCTAACCCTCTCGGCGCGATCTCCAAGCAGCAACAGGTCGCCGGGGCCGCCGGCGAGCTGGCCAAACAGGCGGCCGGGAAACCGTCGCTTCCCCAGGCTCAGACGCCCAAGCAAGGCGAGAAGCCGGAAGGGGAGCAAGCCCCGTCGAACCCGATCGCCGAGGCCCTCCAAGGCGCCGAGAAATCCGCCCGTGGTGCGGCCAAGGACCTGATGGATGCGAAACATGAGGAGGCCAAGCAGGCCCGGTCCGAGACCCGCCGGTCGCTTGACGAGGCGTTGAAGCTGGCCAAGGACACGGAGCGGAAGGCGGCCGAGGCCCCGGCCGGGCCGCCCAGTGCCGCGTTGCAGCAGCGGGTCGGCGAGGAAATCGCGGCAGCCAAGGACCTGGCGGAGCCCGATGCCCCCCAGGCCGCGCAGACCCTGGAAGAAGCCGGCAAGACCTCGGCCGAGGCCGAAAAGCAAGCCAGCCCCGGAGGCAAACCCGAGGCAGCCGCCGGGGCCCAACAGGCCACCGCCGCGTCCCTCGAGAAGGCCGCCCACGAGATCGCCGAGGCGAAGGCGCAACTCGCCCGGCAGGCCGCCGAGCAACTGGCGGCCCAGGCACAGGCGGCCGATCGGCTGGCCGATCAGGCGACGCCGGCGGACCCCGGGGCCACGGCCGCGCTGCAGGCGGCGGAAAACCTGGCCGCTCAAGGGGCGGCCGAAGCGCCGCAGGCCCCGCAGGCGGTCCAGCCGGCCGAACAGGGGGTCGGGGCTGCCATGGAGCGTGCCGCGGGCGAGCTGGCGGCCCGGGCCGAGCTGCTGGCCCGCGATCAAGCGGCGGCCAGCCAATTGGCGGCCATGGCCGCGGCGCAGCGGCCGTCCGATCAGAGTTCCCCGAACCTCAGCCAAGGAGGGATGGCCCGCCAGGGCGACCGGGTCCTCAACCCGCCGCCGGCCGCCGCGGCGCTAACGGCGTCGAGCCGGGTCCCGCAGGGAGACAGCCGGACCGGCGAGGCGTCGAATCGGGACCCTGCCGCCCCGCGCAAAAGCCCCGAGGAGCCCTGGATCATGGACCTCCCGCCCGAGCTCCGCAGCGCGATCCGCGCCAATTCGCAGCGCCGGCCGCCGCGGGGCTACGAGGAGCGCTTGGAGCGATACTTCAAGAACATCGACTGAACCGAAATCATCGACTGCCACGAACCGCAATGAGGTGAGAACGATCATGCCAACCGAACATGTCCCCGCCGACGATCTGGCCGCCGTGAAGCGCTGCAAAGAGGTCTACGACCGGATCCGGGCCGAGCTTGCCAAGGTGATCGTCGGCCAGGAGAAGGTGATCGAGCAGGTGCTCGTGGCGATCTTCTCCCGCGGCCACGCCTTGCTCGAGGGCGTCCCCGGACTGGCCAAGACCTTGTTGGTGAGCTCGCTGGCCGAGGCCACCCACCTGTCGTTCAAGCGGATCCAGTTCACCCCCGACCTGATGCCCAGCGACGTCACCGGGACGGACATCATCCAGGAGGACGTGGAGACCGGGCAGCGGGTCTACAAGTTTCTCCCCGGGCCGATCTTCGCCAACATGATCCTGGCCGATGAGATCAACCGCACGCCGCCGAAGACCCAGGCGGCGATGCTCGAGGCGATGCAGGAGCGGCAGGTCAGTTGCGGCGGGAAGGTCCACCGGGTGCCCGACCCGTTCTTCGTCCTCGCCACCCAGAACCCCTTGGAGCAGGAAGGGACCTATCCGCTCCCCGAGGCCCAACTGGATCGCTTCCTGCTCTACATCAAGGTGGACTACCCCAGCGGCGCGGAGGAATGGGAGATCGCCCGGCGGGTGACGACCGGGCAGTTGGGCAAGATCGCGCCCTTGATGACCGGGGAAGAGATCGTGGAGTATCAGCGGCTGGTGACGCGGGTGCCCGTCGCCGACCAGGTGCTGGGCTACGCCTGGGCGATGGTCCGCGCCAGCCGGCCGGGGAGCCAGGAGGCGATCGACTTCATCGACCGCTGGGTCGCGTGGGGCGCCGGTCCCCGCGGGGTGCTCACCCTGGTCACCTGCGCGAAGGCCCGGGCGATCCTCCACGGCCGCTACCACGCCACCGTGGGGGACGTCCAGGCGGTCGTCCGGCCCGCCCTGCGCCACCGCATCGCCGGCAACTACGCGGCCCAGGCCAACAACCTCACCAGCGACCGGCTGATCGAGATGCTCCTGGAAGCCGTGCCCGCGGACCGGAAGTACGAGAAGCCGCTGTCCGCCGCGGGGTGAGGGACCAAGGATGAATGATGAAGGATGAATGATGAATGATGAATGATGA
>Ga0153916_10000219_pt1 | contig 36318 bp, 46 predicted proteins | sample Opewatmetagenome_FD_109642 | JGI IMG/M metagenome (GOLD analysis project Ga0153916, IMG submission 109642) | Freshwater wetland microbial communities from Ohio, USA - Open water 3 Core 3 Depth 4 metaG | ecosystem: Environmental > Aquatic > Freshwater > Wetlands | place: USA: Ohio, Lake Erie...
AGGTGGAAGGCTTTGTCGGCAACTTCGAAGTGACAGTACGTCAGAAGCCCCGCTATGTTGATGTTAAGAAGTGCACATCTTGTGATGATTGCACGAAGGTGTGCCCAGTCGATGTTCCTGCGGAGTTCGATGCTAATCTGGCCTACAGAAGGGCCATCCATATCCCGTTCGCGCAGGCGGTCCCATCTGCGTACGTCCTGGACATGAAGAACTGCCTCGGAGTCGATACGATAAGGTGCGGCAAATGCAAGGAGAAGTGTGAACCAGGCGCCATCAACTATGATGACCACGAGCGTATACTCAAGCTTCAAACCGGCACAATCATAGTAGCAACAGGGTTCGAGATTTTTGATGCCACCAAGAAGGAGGAGTACGGCTACGGTGAGTTTCCAAACGTGGTGAATCTCGCCGAGGTCGAAAGAATGCTCAGTGCTGGAGGCCCCACCCAAGGTCACGTCGTAAGACCCTCTGATTTGAAAGAACCGAGAAGAATCGTCTACATCCAGTGCGTTGGAAGCAGGGACGAGCGAACGAACAGGTATTGCTCAAGAGTCTGCTGCATGACTGCAATAAAGCAGGCCAGAATGCTTCGTGACAAGACAGGAGCAGAAATCTTCCTCTTCTATATTGACCTGAGAACGTTTGGAAAGGGCTACGAGGAATTCTACGAGTCCACTGCGGCTGCAGGTGTGACTTTTATTCGCGGACGAGTAGGGGAGATTCTGCAGGACGACACTACCATGAATCTGACCGTGCGAGGGGAGGATACACTACTAGGCAAGCCAATGCAGCTTGATGATGTTGACTTAGTGGTTCTCTCAACAGGCGTTGTGCCGCCAGCCTCAGCAAAAGATGTCGCACGAATCCTAAACCTGAGCCAGTCGCCAGACGGATTCCTTCTAGAAGCTCACCCAAAGCTCAGACCCGTCGATTCGTTCAATGATGGAATCTTCGTTGCTGGAATGGCTCAAGGTCCTAAAGATATCCCTGACACGGTAGCACAGGCAAAGGCTGCAGCTTCTGGCGCAATGGCATTAATGGGCAAAGGCAGAATCACCGTGGAGCCCTACTACTCAGTTGTCGACGAGGATAGGTGCTCTGGTTGTCGTCTCTGCGTTTCGTTATGCCCGTATAACGCAATCACAATTGAAAAGAACGGGCGAGCACACGTCAACCCTGCGGTGTGTAAGGGCTGTGGAACTTGTTCCTCTGCTTGTGCGGCCTCTGCTATCACATCACAGCACTATACCGACGGGCAGATTGCAGCAATGGTTGAGGAATACCTTTCTGCCCGGTAGCAGGAACACCAAGCACGGAAATATCCCATGCTGAATGAGGCTTGTCGGATATTGGACAACGTCAATCCCACATGTGTGATGGTCGCCGGTAGAAAGAGAAAGTGCTGGAGACAACCTGAATGAAGAGTACTGACCTGACCGTGGCAATACTTGCAGGCGGCAACTCGGAGCGCTTCAGGTCCGACAAGGCCCTCGCGCTATTTCGAGGCCTTCCTTTGCTCACGCACATGATTAGCATTGCCAAACGATTCTCATCTCAGACTCTTGTTGTGGTTTCGAATGATGAGCAGGCGAGAGCATTTGAGGACGTTGTCGACGATACCGAAATTGCCGTCGACCCAGATGATGCGGTCAGATGCGCCTTGACCGGCGCCGTTACCGCCTTTGAATTCAGTAAGTCTCGGTACGTAATGGTGTTGCCAGTCGATACTCCTCTGGTCAAAGTTGAGATGCTACAGATACTCGTGGACCTCAGGGCCGGACACGGAGCAGTTGTGCCATCATGGCCTTCCGGTTACGTTGAGCCACTCCATTCTGTCTATCTGGCAGAGCATGCGTACGCTAAAGGTCTCAAGGTACTCGAAGATGGAAAGCGTAGGATGCAGGACTTACTTGACCAGCTGCATAATGTTCTCTATGTTTCGACACTAGTTCTTGAGAAGTATGATCCCGAGTTGAAGACCTTTGTCAACTTCAACACCGAGGAAGAATTACGTCGTCTTGAGAAAGAGAGGATTTCGCCCCGTCAGACAAATCAACCCAACTAGCTTGTGCAAATCGCACTTGTCCCAAGCTATAAGCTTAGGTTCTCATGGCGAATCCTGCAAGTGCCTTCGTGTCCAACCATGCACGGACCGTACGGGTTGTCGGGAACACATCGCTTGCCGAATAGTGGACAGTCAACAGGGTCAATCATGCCCAAGACAACTTTGTGGCACATACACCCAGGGAGTATATCGACTGAGTTCGTCCGAGGAACTTCAAACCGTTTGCGCGAGTCATGTTCTGCAAACTTGCTTCGCAGATAGTAAGCCGAATCCTTGATGACGCCCAGCCCCCTCCAAGGTCCGTCGCCAAGATTGAAGGCCTGTCGAATCGCCTGCTGAGCATATCTGTTGCCTTCCGGGCGGACCACACGACTATACTCGTTTTCGGATTCAGCCCTGTTATCCCGGATCTGTGTCAGTATCATCCTTACAGACTCCAGAACGTCGAGAGGCTCAAAGCCAGCTGCAACACATGGCACATGATGCCTTTTTGCCAGAGGCTCGAACGCGTTCGTTCCTATTATCGCAGAGACATGCCCCGGCGTTATGAAGCCATCAACAGGTGGCCCCTCGATTCTCAGGAGAAGCTCCATAGCTGGTGGGATTGCCTTCAGAGAGGTAAGCATCGAGAAGTTGCTCGGGGGATCCCTGAGCATTTCCACGGCAAGTGTAGGAGCTGTGGTCTCGAACCCTACTCCTACGAATACGACTTCCCGTTCCGAGTTGTTCTGTGCAATTCCCACGGCCTCATTCACACCATACACTATACGGACGTCGGCTCCTTGTGCTCGCTCCTTTGCTAGACTAGAAGACGTGGATGGCACATTCACCATGTCCCCGAATGTGGTGATGAGGTGACCTTGTCTAGCGAGCTCGATTGCTGTATCCACATCCTCGGCCGCGCACACGCATACTGGACAACCGGGGCCAGCGACCAGCTTTATGTTGTCAGGCAGGAGTGTACGGAGACCATGACGGCTAATAGTATCCTCGTGGGTGCCACAAACATGAACAATCCTAAACCTGCGACCCTCACTAAGATGCCGTATCTCACTCAGGATGGCGTCTGCATACCTTGAGTTTCTGAACTCTGACTGAGAAATCATTAGAGCCTAGAGTAGAGGATGGGGGTCTATTCATAAAGCTTGCATAATATGCACGGATTGGAAATAGTCACTTGCTCTGTCGTGCATCATGAAGCAAGACCAAGGCTTCGCCAACAGATATGGAGAGCATGCTGGCGAGTTGTCTCGCAGTTATGTCCGGTTCGGTTGGAAGCACCTTTTCACGGGCATATCCAATCCAACCAGAATACAGCGGGTTCCTCTTAGTGGCCTCAACCAGATATGGCCAAAGCGGGTTGTTCCAGCAGTCTTTGCCGTCAATGTCGGTAAAACGAGTGGAAGAGTTGACGGTCCTCTTATCCCTAGGGATTGGTTGGTTATCGGAATTAGATGCAACCCCACGATCTGTGAGCCGAGCCTGCTTCACTTCTGCATCCCTTCTTGTTCGCTTCCCGGCGACTGCCTCGGATTGAGGTCGACATGGTTGAGAGCGGATTGCATTATAAGTGTTCGGGAAGAAAGCGAACTCTATTCGCAGAGCGCGCCCGCCAGAAACTCATAATCGCGGATGGGTTGGCATCGCCACAACTCGGCACTGTCCCGCTCGTTTCCATTCATGGAAACCTCATCAAAACGCTAGTAACCTTTACCTATCGCAGCGGACGATGGACGCCGAGCTCTTGCAGGAGTCTCTTGCTTTCCTCCTCAATCCTCTTCTCAACATGAGCATACAGATCCTGCTCAAACACCGGAGGAATAATCTTCACAACACTGCACAGCCGATCCACAATACGTTCTGCCAGCTCATGAGGCGACACCACACTGCCTTTGACTATGCTTCTCACAACCTCCTCATTCACGCTGGTTCGAACAACCGAGTTCAGTACATTGGCGATTGTTCCATCTGAATCGATGTAGAATGGAAGCTGCCCCTTGTCACGAAGAATCACAAAGCCAAGCTTGTCGACGATACTCTCCGTATACCACTCGAGACTTGATTCTTTCATGCGCAGTTTCGCTGCAAACTCTGTTTTCGTGAGGGGATTTGGGTGGCTCCAAGGGTGACGTGTTACAATGTACAAAGCAGCCCCGAACAGGGGTTCTGGTTCATGTGCCACGCCCTCCTTGGAAACATATCTGCGCAACACGTCAAGCGCCATCAGTTCATACCGTTCATCAACCTTGTTTTCGCCATAGAAACCGTGTGCTTCTCTTACTTGGCTGACAACTACCTGAGGGTTAACCATCAGGCTCTCGTTCTTGCTCTCCAGCATGAAGCACAGTCTCCTAAGAGCTAGGGCGCCTGCTGGTCAGAAGCAGGGCATGCACTCGGTTATATTGCTTTTGCACGAGAAATAGAGGCGTGGACATTGCGCGCGTTTTGGGGCTCTACCTTGCCCGATATGTCTTTTCAAGAGCCCATCTTAGCGCACGTTCAATCTCGGTGAGACGGGTCTCACCACCATAGTTCTTGACAACGACCTCTTGCAGGATTCCGTCCTGAACCCGTACCTCGAAATCAAACGCATCATCCCATTCGATTTCCTCGTTTTCGACCCTGTGCCTGTCCTCCTGCTGAAACAAACCCAAGATTCTTTCAACGAAGAATCGGGCAAAAGCGCCTCTCTTGATGTCGTACGAGGCATGAGGAGCTGGCACTATTCTCAAATCACGATCTTGGATTTCTATCGTGGCAAGCTCCAAGTCTCGAGCCTTGTTCATTATCAGCATCGACCGAGGCTGCTCAGGGGCTGTTGCAGGAGCGGCCGCCGGGCCCTTCGCTATGGGTCTCGCTACTTCAGTCGGCCTGCCAAGAGCAGTATCCGCTGTCGCAAAGCTGGTGGCACCAATTGATGCATCAAGTGCCTGTATATATGCCTCCAGTTTTTCGATTCTTTCTTTTAGCCGCTCAAGTTCTTCATCAAGCTCTTTTCTGAGATCGAGCAGCGTTCGTATCCTCGGGTCTTCCAACTCTAACACCATCAGACTTGACCAAGCGGTCCTCTCATTTCTGTTCAACAATATATCTTCTTGTGTATTATTGAACTTCCCGCAAATGAGTGCGTGCCATCCAAAGATGTCCAGAGCACGCGGCATTGAGCATGCCTGAGTCAATCAGTAACTACCGTAATCGCAAAATCAGGACATTCGAGCTCACACAACTTGCATGCTTTGCAGGCTTCTAAATCTACAACGACCGGGAGCACATAGCCTCTGTTGTCAACCTTCTTCGATTCCGCAAGGACCTTCTGCGGACACACGAAAATACATTCGTGACAACCCTTGCACAATTTCGGGTCAATGACGATTCGCTTGACTTTCTTTGGCATGAGAGCTCGCATGTCAGATTTCCGGAAGTTGTGATATAATCGTATTCATGTGTTCTCGGAGAGCATGCGTTAAATAGCGAACGAACGATATGAAGACAGAAGATGGTGCTTGACCATTGACATCATACCTCGTCTTCGCTTGTCCACAATGCAGGAATTTCACAAATGCCCCGGCCGGTCAGAAACACCGACGGTGCAGCTACTGCGGCAGGATTATTGACATTACAGAAGCATCCTGCGCTGTCTTCGATAGCCCTGACGCTGCCTCAGCTGCAGTGAGAGAATTCAATGCGAAGCGTGACAATGAATTCCAGCTAGCGGTCGAAAAATCAAAGGAGAGGCTCCGGGCACTCATGCCCAATGAGACATTGACAGTCGAGGAGGTTTCCTCTCAGACAGAGGAAGTGCCTCCACCCGGAAAGAGGAAAAGATTGTTGGAGCTTCTTGAGAGAGAAGCAAAGGATAAGCCCTGCTCGCTCGACAGGATAGCCGAACTCTGTGGACAGCATAGGCTAGACTGGCCTTGGGTTGAAGAGCAGCTATCGAGGCTAGCTGAGAATGGTCTGCTTGTTTTCCCACGTCCGTGGACTATCCAGATGGTGCCATCTGCTGGACCTACGGCAGAGAAAGTGAAAGGCAAGACCGACATCAGAAGGGATATTGTAGCAGCTGTGAGAAAAGCGGGCGGCAGCTGTAAGGTTGAGGACCTTGTGAAGACATTTACGTCGCAGGGAGTGCGGGAATCATCTGTCGAGGATTCGCTGGACAGATTGATGCACTCCGGATTGATCTTTGAGCCCAAGCCGGGAGTAGTAGCCTTGGTTGGCAGTGGTGAGCAGTGATGCCGATTGTCGAGCTTGTTGCGAAGAGAACACTTGAGAGACATCCGCACATGAATGTCAGCGTTATCGATCTCATTGTGCTTCTCTGGTTGCACACAAATCCCTATGACAGCAATCGGCGTTTTCTGAGCAGCACAAAAGCTGTCCTGAGGATGTGCGAGACACTTCAGACTCCGGGCAAGGGGTTCGAAATGACAGACGACGAATTGACACAGATCATTCTGGCCAGTCTCCTGAAACTGAAGGAACGAGGCCTTGTCGATGTGCTATCCACTGGGACTCACTTTGTGAGAGCGACCTTGACCCAGTCGGGTGTTGATTTGATTGACGACTCGGTAACGGCGGCTGCCCTAAGGCGTGTCACACACGAATTCGGCGACAATCCATGAAGGTTTGTGCACTCACTGTTGTTCGTTTGGCCTGCCTGCCCGTAGGAACATACCAAAGACATAGGGCAAGTGTGATAATTGGTAATCTTTAAAAGATAAACTCGACCGGAAGCGACAAGTCGCTCTCGGGATAACGACTGTTTCGAGACCTTGGAGCCAGTGCAGGCCTCTCGTTCTGCTCGCGCGAACGGTCTGTAGACGTGTGCCAGTGAGGTCTTGGAGTGGCCGTTGAAACCACCAAGACGAGCGGATACAGCACATGACGGATGTCAATGTGCCCACAGGATAACAATCACACCGGAAGTGAGGCAAGATTCCAACATACGGATATTCCGTACTCGGGATAGACCCCGACAAGACAGCGATAGCCAGTGGCAGGAATATGCGGTGCTCTCCCAAGCACTCTAGGGAGATATGCAATGCTATCCGGGGCATGATGCTCGACAAGGCAACCAAGCTGCTCGAGAGCGTAATCGAAGAAAAGACGTGGCTTCCTTACAAGCGTCATCGGAAGCAGAGACCACATCATGCAGGAATGAAGAAATGGCCTTCCGGAGGACATCCAGTTAACGCATCGCAGCAGATTCTCAAAGTACTGAAGAACGCAGAGAGCAATGCCGACAATAAGGGTCTTGATATCGACAGGCTCAAGATTGTTCATGCAGCGACGCAGAGAGGAAGGACCTACAAGAAATTCATTCCAAGGGCGTTTGGAAGAAGCACAGCCTATAATGAGGATACATCTCACATAGAGATCGTTCTGGAGGAGGTGGGTTAAGTGTCCGCAGTGAAGTACTTCATCGAACAGAACATGCGCAAGCTGCGAGTTGATGAGTTCTTATCCAAGGAACTCAACGCAGCAGGTTATGGCGGCGTCGAAATCAGAAAGATGCCCATGAGAACCGAGGTTGTCATTCAGGCCTCCAGACCTGGCGTTGTCATAGGGCGCCGTGGTGCAAAAATCAGGGACCTCACCTATGCGCTCGAGAACGAATACGGAATCCAGAACGTTCAGGTAGAAGTAGTTGAGATAGAGAATCCTTGGCTTAGTGCCCCTGTTATGGCTTCGAAGCTCGCCAGACAGCTTGAACATGGTGTACGTTACCGCAGAATGGCTTACTGGATATTAAGACGCGTGATGCGCGCGGGAGCGTACGGGTGTGAGATAATCGTGAAAGGAAAGCTGGGAAGTAGACGAGCAAGGTACCAGAAGTTCAGAGAAGCCACCATCGCAAAGACCGGACAGCCTGCAGATCTCTTCGTCGATAAGGCATGTGACTTCGCAGTGCTCAAGCCAGGCACAATCGGAGTCCAAGTGAAGATAATGCGACCGGATGCAAAGATTCCGGGAGTCATTCATGTCAAGAAGGCAAAGCCAAAGAAAGCCGGTGTAGTCGAGGTTTCCAGGGAGGCCGAGGGCGTCGAGGAAGTGCCTGAGGCGGTAACAGCGGAAGCTGCAGCAGAGGAAGTCGGAGAGAGCCTTGAGGGAATCACAGACATTGAGGAACTTCGTGAACTCGAGGAACTCGATGCACTTGACCTAGTCGAGGAGACTGGACCGAAGAAAGCCCGACAGAAGACTGAACGAGAGAGCCCATCCGCTCCTGAGAGCCGAACGGCCCAAGGTGAAGAAGGCAGTAAGGAAGCTGGGCCATCAGATGAACTTGACGAGACCGACGAGGAGATGTAGAAATTGGCCCGATTGAAGTCCGCTGACATTAGGAAGCTTACCCCACCTGAGCGACAAAAGAAGCTTCAGGAGCTCTATAACGAACTCACGAATGCTCGGATTGAACTCGCAACAGGTGGAGGAACTCAGAATCCTCACAAGATCAAAGGTGTCAGGAAAGCAATAGCCCGCGTGCTTACGATAGAACATGAAATTGAACTGGAGGGCTCTAAATGAAAGCCACTCTCTCGAACTTGGTCAGGCACGAGCTTATCGGAATGAGCGCTCACGTTGTCGAAGCGCGTGATCCGAGTTTGGTATGCAGAGATGGTACGATAATCGATGAGTCCAAGGAGACTCTCCGACTGGCCACGGCCAATCGAGAGATTACCGTTCCAAAGAGAGCTTGTGTCTTCAGTTTCAGACTACCGAATGGTGAGTTCGTGCATGTTGATGGGCGATTGCTGACCGGACGCCCGGAAGATAGACTCAAGAAGTCTCTGAGGAGGCACTAGAGATGCGCAAGACCAAGGACAAGGTGCGTGATATCGGCGTTCCCGGAGTGGAGCCCCCGAAGAAAACCTGCACTGATCCCAATTGTCCGTTCCACGGAAGCCTCCCTGTCAGAGGCCGGGTCATGCAAGGAATTGTCACGAGCACGAAAATGCATGGCGCAATAGCATTCAGGCAGGACTACCTAAGCCTCGTCGACAAGTATTCACGATACGAGAGGAGGAAGTCAAACAAACATGCTCACTTGCCTCCTTGCATGGAGGTCAATGAAGGCGACACAGTCAGAGTGGCCGAGTGCCGCCCGATAAGCAAGACCGTCAAGAGTGTCGTGATATCGGTGAAACGTCCTGCAACGAATCAGGAGGGTTAAGCAATGTCGAGGAAGCTCACCAGAGGAATTAGGAAGTATATTCCAAAGGTCGCAAGAGGGTTACCTGTCGGAGCCACGCTTCTGTGTACTGATAATTCGGGAGCGAAGGAGCTCCAGTTGATAACTGTCCTAGGATACAAGGGTAAACAGAGGAAGATTGGCAAAGCGGGTGTCGGCGACCGCATCAACGTTTCTGTGTTGAAAGGCAAGCAGGAACTGAGAAAACAAGTCCTGCAGGCTGTAGTTGTCAGACAGAAGAAACCGTTTCGTAGAGTCGATGGGACCTGGATACAATTCGAGGATAATGCGGCAGTCCTGATAAAGGCGGGTGGTGAGCCACAAGGTTCCGAACTTAGAGGTCCCATGGCAAGAGAAGTCACGATCATGTGGCCGCGTGTCGCAGCCATAGCGTCGAAGATAGTATGAGGTGCTGTACAATGACGAAGAAGCTTAGTCCAAAGTCCCCCCGCAAACAGCGACGCCTTGTACGTGATTCCGGTCAGCATGCTCACAGAAGCATGCTCAGATGCAGGCTAGACGATTCGCTGAGAGAAGAATACGGGCTGCGTTCTCTAAACGTGAAGAAGGGAGACCTCGTGCGTATCATGAGGGGACAGTTCAGAGACACTGAAGGAAAGGTACTCGGAGTGGACTACCGCACTATCCGCGTGCTTGTCGACGGTGCCTCGACTACCAAGTCTGATGGCAAAGAAGCTAGGGTACCATTGCACCCGTCTAATTTGATGCTTGTCAAATTGGAACTGAGTGATGAAAGAAAGAAACGCATCCAGGCCAGAGCTGCCACGATAGCGGAGAGTGAGTAGATGACACGATTGGGTCAGAAGAAACATCTGAAGCGACTGCCGGCCCCTAAGCATTGGCCAATAAAGAGGAAGGAATACAAGTTCACCACGAGGCCGGTCTCTGGTCCCCATCCAAAGGAGTACAGCATGACACTTACAGTTCTTCTCAGAGAGACACTTGGTTATGCAGAGAATATGCGAGAGGTCAAGGTGATGCTGACTAGTGGAGACGTTTTCGTTGACGGGAAGCCACGGAAAGACCCCCGCTACCCCGTAGGTATAATGGATGTTATCGAGATTAAGTCATCTGGGGACAGTTTCAGACTGCTCCCTAAGCCACAGGGAGGTTTACGACTCGTCACCATAAGCGAGAATGAGAAGGGCTTCAAGCTTTGCAGAGTAGAGAAGAAGATGATAGTAAACGGAGGGCGCCTGCAGATTACTCTTCATGACGGACGGAATATCTTGCTTCCCAAGGGTGAGAAGCCATCCGCGCATCATCCACTCGAGACCGTCAAGGTTTCAATTCCAGATCAGAGAATAATCAAAACGCTCCCACTAGCTGAGGGGGCCTATGCACTTGTGTCACGAGGAAAGAACATCGGAATCGAAGGCAAAATCGTCTCGATCAACAAGAGGTTCGGGACTCACGCCAGTACTGTGACCCTCCAGGATTCTGGCGGAAACAAGGTCCAGACAGCCACAGAGTATGTATTTGTCGTTGGTTCCGGGAAACCTGAGATTAGCCTAAGTCCCACAGGAGGCCAGAGCAAGTGAGCACCTCAGAGGAACAGATGATTTCACCCAACGAGCAGCTGATCATAGACGACTGGAAGACCTTCCCAATGAGGGAGCCACAGATTGCCAAAGTTGTGGTCGATATATGTGTGGGCGGCGGCGAGACTCTCGAACGGGCGGCTACTATTCTCAAGAACCTGACGGGTCAGACACCCGTGCAGTCCAAGGCGCACCAGACAATCCGAGACTTTGGCATCCGGAAGAGGGAACCGATTGCGGTACGAGTGACATTGAGGCACCAGAAAGCAAGGGAGTTCCTGGCAAGAGCACTCAAGGCCAAGGATGACGTACTACTCATAAAGAACTGGGATCTTGATGGCAACTTTGCATTCGGAATCAGTGAACACATAGACATACCGGATGTCAAGTATGACCCGCAACTCGGTGTACAAGGGATGAATATCACAGTCTGCATTGAGCGCCGCGGTTTCAGAGTGAAGAGACGACGAATGAAGCGGTCAAGGGTCCCCTATAGACACAGGGTGACGCCAGAGGAAAGCATGGTGCTTGTCAGAAGGGACTTCGGCATCCAGATACTGGAGAAGGAGAAGGAACGCACGTATCTGTTCTGAGGTGAGCAAGGGTGAGTACAACCAAGAAAGAAGAAACAGAGCACAAGAGGGTCGGGAAGGGTTCCAGAACCTGCTTTAGGTGTGGTACACACCAGGCACTCATCCGCAGATTCGGGCTGAACATGTGCCGACGCTGTTTCAGGGAAACAGCGAAGAAGATGGGCTTCCGCAAATACTCCTAGGGGGCAAAGAGAGAAGATGACACTGCTAGATCCGTTGGCTGATGCGATGTCGAGCATCTACAACAGTGAGCTCATTGGACAGCCCGAGGTAGTCGTGGCGCCAGCCTCAGGGCTCATCGAGAAAGTGCTTCGCGTCATGCAGGCCAGAGGTTACATCGGAGAATTCGAGCGGATTGACGATGGCAGAGAAGGTAGGCTCCGCATTCAGCTCATGGGTCGCACAAACAAGTGTGGAGTGATAAGACCTAGATTCCCTGTAAAGCGCGACGGCTTCGAGAAGTATGAGAAGAGATTCCTGCCTGCATACAACTACGGCATTCTCATTGTCACTACACCGGAAGGCGTGATGACGCACGAAGATGCGAAAAGCCGTGGAATAGGAGGCAGATTACTTGCCTACGTGTACTAGGAGGATTAGCTATGCCCAATGACATCTATGAGAAACGCATAGAGATACCCACTGGCTGCCAGGTCACGTTTCAGGAAAAGACAATCATCGTCTCAGGTCCTAAGGGCAAACTCGAAAGAACATTCCCAGAGCCCTATGCGCACCTTAGAATCGAAGGAAATGAGGTAGTTGCTAGCACAGACGTAGCTCGAAAGAAAGCAAGAGCCCTTGTCGGCACTATGATAGCACACGTCCGTAACATGCTCGTCGGTGTGCAACATGGCTATGAGTATCAGATGAAGATCGTTTTCTCGCACTTCCCGATAACTGTAGACCTCAAAGGCAGAGACGTAATCATCAAGAACCTAATAGGAGAACGAGGCATCCGAAAGGCAAAGCTGATTGGAGACGTCCAAGCCAAGATAACAGAAGATGATGTGATTATCAGCGGCATCAACCTTGAGCATGTTTCGCAGAGCGCCGCAAACATACAGAATGCCACGCGACTGAGGTCAAAGGACAGGCGTGTCTTCCTTGATGGCATCTACGTCCTAAAGAAGAGAAAGGGTGAGACAACCAAGTCTGTCGTATAGGAGGTTTAGATTGTGTCAGAAGAACAAAGGACGGAAAAGAAGCGGGCCGAGAAGTCGGAAAAGGATCGGGAAAAGAAACCGAAGAAAACCGCACCTGCAAAGGCCGCCAAAGTCCGAGAGACTTCAGCGAAGACCGCCAAGAAGGCAGCTGCGCCGCGCAAGGCTCGAGCGGCACCAGAGAAACCGAAAGCGGCACGGAAAAAGGAGCCCAGTGAGATTGAAGCAGAAGCGCCCAGAACAGCCGCAAGGAAGAAGGCAGTATCCAAAGCGGCTGTGGTATCGAAGAAAGAAGCCCCGAAACGCGTGCGGGAAGGAATCGTTGAAATGCGACTTTTCAGGATTGCAAAACACAAGAAACACGGTCTTCCAGAATTCCGCCGCGAGAATGCACATCGCTGGATCCGCCTTAGTGACTCGTGGAGAAATGTGCGCGGAAATGATAGCTACACTAGGCAGAAGCGCAAAGGGCGAATTGCGATGGTATGTGCGGGGTATCGTACTCCAAGAGCAGCCAGAGATATTCATCCGTCAATGCATCTCGAGGTCCCAGTGTATAATGTCGGACAGCTTGAAGGCCTTGACTCCAATATCCATGCTGTGCGAATTGGCGGCACTGTCGGAATGAGAAAACGTCAGGAGATCCTCAAGAAAGCTGAAACGATGCACCTTAGAGTCTTGAACCCTGGCGTTCCTGAATCTGCTAGGGAAGAAGAGCTGTTTTCAGAACTCGACACGGAGGCAGATGAAAAGTGAGGCTCAGTACACAGAAACGTCTTGCTGCAGACGTGATGAACGTCGGATTAACAAGAGTCTGGATTGATCCTGCCTTCGAAGACGAAGTCTCTCTCGCAATAACCAAGAATGACATTCGCCGCTTGGTAGACGAGGGGGCAATCCAAGCGAGGCAGAAGCAGGGCGTTAGTAGAGGAAGGGCAAGATTCCGTAAGCATCAGATTCGCAAAGGTCAGAGAAAAGGCCCGGGCGGCAAGAAGGGCAAGAATACAGCAGTCTTGTCAAAGAAGGACCGCTGGATGATGAAAATCCGTCCAATGAGGAAGGAACTGAAGAAGCTCAGGACAGACGGAAAGATAACTAGCAGAGTCTACCGGGATCTCTACCTCAAGGCCAAGGGCAACGCCTTCAGGAATACGGGCCATATTAAGACCTACATAACAGAACGCAAACTGGGGGCGAAGTAATGGCACACGGCCCGACTTATCGAGTGAAGTTTCGTAGACGCCGAGAGGGTAAGACTGACTACTATCGACGACGACGCCTCCTGATGTCAAGGATGCCTCGCCTTGTAGTCAGGAAGACCAACACAAGTATGATTGTCCAACTGGTGAATGCGGACATAGTGGGCGACAGAACAGTTGCCTCCGCGATGTCAGGAGAACTAGGAACCTACGGTTGGTCCGCATCAACTGGTAACCTTCCAGCGGCCTATCTTACAGGACTACTGGCAGGACGCCGAGCAAAGGAAAGAGGCATTGAGACGGCAGTACTTGATCTAGGACTCAACCCACCAATCAAGGGATCGAGAGTCTATGCAGCACTCAAGGGAGCGATTGATGCAGGTCTGGAAGTGGCTCATGATTCCGAAATCCTGCCGGACGAGTCTAGGATCAAGGGTCAGCACATTGTGGAGGCGTACAAGCACTTCAAAGGCGACAAAGGAGCATCCAAGATGTTCACTCAGCTGACCCAGAAGAAGGTCGACATACAGACCATTCCAAAGCAGTTTGAGACCGTCAAGAAGAAAGTCCTTGACATTCCAGCCGCTGATCTCAAGCCTAAGAAGAAGGCGGCTGCAGCAAGAGCGGCAGCTGCTCCAGCCAAGAAGCTAGCCAAGAAAGCTGTGAAAGGAAAAGCCATCCGTAAGGCTCCTAGAGCACAGCCAATCAAGCCAAGACCAAAGAGACTCGTATCGAAAGGAAAAGGCAGAGTCAAGGGCAAGAAGGCTAAGAGTGAGAAGTTGTAGAGGGATAATCGCTGATGAGCAGACAACAGAGAAGACGCCGACCAGTTCGTGAAGAAGAAGAAGCTCTGGAAGAGTGGATTCCGAGGACACGTCTGGGCCAGATGGTCAAGGACGGCCACATCAACAGCCTAGAGGAGATCCTTGCTCAGAATCTTGTCGTACGCGAGCCCGAGATATTAGACGCCCTATTCCCCGACATCCGACAAGAGGTTGCAGACGTCAGTCTGGTTCAAAGACAATCGGACTCAGGAGAGCTGAAGAGTTTCCGAATCACGGTCATAGTGGGAAACGGTCAAGGAGTGATAGGCATAGGTGTCGGAAAAGCCTCAGAGTTTGTGCCCGCTGTAAGAGCCGCTGAGGCGAAGGCCAAGCTGAACATCACTGTATTTCGCAGAGGCTGTGGATCGTGGGAGTGCAGATGCAGCGATATGCATAGTATTCCGTTTCAAGTCAGTGGTGCTGCCGGATCGATTTCAGTGATACTGAAGCCAGCACCCAAAGGAACGGGTCTTGTTACTGCAGATGTGGGAAAGCTGGTGCTCAGGATTGCAGGTCTGAAGGATGTCTGGTCCGTTACGAAGGGCCGATCTAGGACGCACTCAAACTTTGCAAAAGCATATGTCTATGCGCTCATGAAGACCTACAAAATGCTGCCGCCTCAGGAATGGTCAGCCCCAGGAGTGTATGGGTGATGAGTCAGGAAGAGAAGCCCATCTTGGCGATACGGATCAGGGGACCTGCTAGAGTCAGGCCGGAGATAGAAGACACGCTTGGGTACCTTCGGCTCAGAAAGGTGCACAATGCACGAGTGATCAAGCTTACATCTGATGTTCGCGGTATGATTATGAGGGCAAAGGACTACATCACATGGGGACCAATCGACGAGAACACAGCGACCCTTCTCATATCAAAGAGAGGAAGAATCCCCGGCAACGAGATGCTGACAGATGATTACGTGAGAAAGAACTCTAGCTATAAATCCATTGACGCTTTTGCCAAGGCATTGGTCGCCGGGACAGCGGATATCTCGGACATGGAAGGCTTGAAACCGGTCTTCAGGCTGACTCCGCCCAAGAAAGGCTTCAGGGGGAAGAGGAATCTTCCAGTAGGAATGGGCGGAGTAACAGGTGACAGAGGGCAAGCCATAAACGAACTCGCGCAACGTATGATATGAAAGGTTCTTGAGGTGAACAAGCATGTCTTGGGACGATAATCCAGATGATGAGGATGCACGCAAGGCACTGCGCAAGTGGCTGGGAGACTTCCTACCAGAAGATGTACTTCGAAATATCGAAGACATGATGCAGAAGATGCTCGGCCAAATGGGCAATGGGTCGATGTTTGACCAACGATTCATTGATGAGCTGATGAAGAATCCACACGACTTGAACCCTCTTATCTTTGGATTCTCAATGACCATAGGTCCCGATGGAAAGCCGGTCATCCAGAGATTCGGTCATAGAATCCCGGAGAACCCCGGTGAACCTGTTGCTCCTCAGCTCGAACCGATTGTCGATGTGATCGAGGAGACGGATGAAATAGTGGTCGTTGCAGAATTGCCCGGAGTTGAGAAGGACGAAATCAAGGTCAATGTGAAGGGCAAGATTCTGACCATTGACGTTAGTAACCAAGAGAGACCGTATCATAGAGAACTTGAACTACCAGCCAAAGTCAAGAAGGAAGAAGCTAAGTCATCACTACGGAATGGTGTTTTAGAAGTGCGACTGAAGAAGGCATAGAGGAGAGACGGACGATGTACACGCGGAAGTCGAAAAGGATTCGTTCATTGAGAGGATTGCGTACCGCGGGTTATGGCGATACAAAGGGTCATCGTGCTGCGGGTCAGCGAGGTGGAATGGGCAACGCCGGAACTGACAAACATCACAGAATGAGGACCATGAAGCTCAATCCACACTACTTTGGCAAGCATGGTTTCAAGAGACCGGAAAGCATCCTCAAACTTCCCTCCACCATCAATGTAGGCGAGATTGACGAGTCTCTGGACCGACTTGTTAGCCGAGGACTCGCGACCAAGTCCGGAAGTGCTTACACGGTTGATGTCGCCCGTCTTGGTGCTGACAAGGTTCTAGGTTCGGGCAGGGTGACGCGCAAGCTGAACCTTACCGGCGTTAAGGCGATTTCTCCCGGTGCGAGAGAGAAGATTCAGAACAAGGGCGGCACAGTCGACCTCCCGGCTGAGTAGTACTGTGGACAGCGAGTCATTGAGCCAAGTGGCAATGTGCTGAGATAGCATGTCGAATACGGATTCAGCTGTTCGTAGATGGAGCATGCTCGCAACCACCACTATCTTTAAAGGCCAAATCCAGATGGTGCCCCAGAAAACCTGCAGGAGACCACCGGTTAATTGCCATCTACATTTCTAAGGGCCCTATCTCCGATGGTCCGGGTCATGCCCGAGGTCAAGGCGCCTAATCGCAAGGTGTCTTTCCGAGAGAAAGCGATTTGGACTATTCTGGTACTTGTCGTATTCCTTGTGATGTCCCACATGCCCCTATACGGGGTGAACCAGGCGACCGTCACCGACTATCTGTGGGCCATGCGTGTGATTCTTGCAAGCACAAGAGGCACGCTAATGGAACTTGGAATAGGACCAATAGTCACTGCAGGCCTAGTAATGCAGCTCCTTTCAGGTTCCAAGATAATCAATGTGGATTTCAGCGACCCCGATGACCGAGCTCTGTTTACAGGCGGTCAGAAAGTGCTAGCCATGCTTATGACAGCATTCCAGGCAATGGCTTACATAATCGGGAACGCATATGGCACCCTCACTGCCGAAGAAGCTGTGCTTGTGTTTTTCCAGCTCTTTGCGGCAGGCATAATCGTCATCTTGATGGATGAACTTGTACAGAAGGGCTGGGGGCTCGGATCAGGCGTCTCGCTGTTCATCATGACTAACGTAGCAGGTCAAGTCATATTCAACATGTTTGATATCACACAGTACGAGACAAACGCCCAGCCGCTGGGCTACCCTCAAACAGGTACGGGGTTGCCCAAAGGCATTATCGCAGCCATTATCGCGAACATCCTGAGATTCTTTGGCATTGGTACCGATGCTGGTCCGACTGTTGATGCTTCCTGGTTAATCGTGAGAGACGGGTTTAATCCAAGTCTCCTATCGCTTGGTATCACTCTGTTGATATTCTTCCTCGTACTGTATATGGAATCCATGCGAGTGGAGATACCTCTGCAGTACGCCAAGTACAGAGGCATGAGAGCAAAATACCCGATCAAGCTGCTCTATACGTCAAACATACCTGTTATCCTTGCGCAGGCTCTCTTTGCTAACGTCATATTCTTCGCCCAGATCCTCTACAATGCATATCCCTCGAACGTCTTCCTTAACTGGCTAGGAGTCTTCGAAAAGGATGCCGCCAGCGGCAGACTAATAGCTATCTCGGGTCTGGCAAGATACGTCACGCCGCCTCAGGGCATATTTGCGGTCTTCCAGCAGTGGGACGGCTTACCACATGTTATCATCTATTCTGCAATCACCATTCTGTTATGCTGGGGATTCAGTAGAATCTGGATTGACATCAGCGGCATAGCTCCCCGTGATGTATCGAGGCAGTTGCTGAATTCCGGTTACATCGTTCCGGGCTTCAGAAGAAGCGAGAAGGTTCTTGAGAGGCTGCTTGACCGATACATCCCAGTGGTGGCGGGATTCGGCGGAGCTCTGATAGGCATCCTGGCAGCAGCAGCAGATGTTATGGGTGCACTAGCAAGCGGTACGGGCATATTGCTGATGGTATCGATCATCAAGCAGTACTACGAACAGATTGCCAAGGAACAGCTCAAGCAGATGGGCGGCGAGGGAATCGAGGGTCTGCTGGGAATCCTGTAGTCGACCTACTTGTAGCCTCACAACTCGGCATCCTGGTCCGTACACGGGTTCTTGACAGGCCGTTCTCCATTACCTCTTACAGAAGGACATATAACGGGGACGCTAAAACCCCCGGAACAGCTCGATTGCTGGATGTCTGATATTTGTGCCCGAAGGAAAGAACCTTGTCATAGTCACAGGAATCCCAGGTGTCGGCAAGACGACCGTAATCACAACAGCCGTAGATATGGTCAAGCAGAAGCACGGAGAGGAAGTCCTTGTGCTGAACTTTGGGACAGCCATGTTCGAAGTCGCGTCCAAGAAGGGCTTGGTGAAAGACAGAGACGAGATGAGAAAGCTGGCAACAAAGACGCAGCGCGAAATCCAGAAGCTGGCAGGTCAGAGCATAGCTCAGAAGGCCAAGTCAGCGCGTATCATTGTTGACACACATACGCTCATCCAAACGAACAACGGTTACTTGATTGGGCTGCCTGAGTGGGTAGTGACTGCACTTGGACCAAAGACCATAGTCTTGGTCGAAGCAGCACCCGATAAGATTGCTGCGCGAAGGAGCGAGGACCCCACTCGTGCACGTGACAGCCAAGATGTTGCGGTGATAGAGATCCATCAACAGATGTGCAGAGCCGCTGCTGTCGCCGCAGGGACGATCACTGGAGCAACGGTGAGAATAATCAACAATCGTCAGGGAGAAGTCGAGGCGGCTGCGACCGAGCTATATCAAACACTAATGGAGTAGACGAGAATGCAGGACCTGTTCGCAGCTCTCTTAGCTTGGTTTGAGATCTTCCGTACACCACCGCTTTCGGGCGTTTTGATTACTCTCGTCTCTATGGGTGTGACCCTAACCAGCAATCTGGCTATGAAACGCTTCACAGATGTGCGTCGGTTGAAGAGATATCAAACGGAGATTAAGCAGTACCAAGACATGGTGAAGCAGGCAAAGAAGAGTCAGGACGAGAAACTGGCTCGAAAGATAAGAAGAAGAAAGGCCTACATCGATAGAATTCAGAAGGAGATGCTGGGCGCAAGGTGCAAACCGCTTCTGATGTTCTTCATCCCGTTCATGATGATATTCTACTTACTCTCAGGGTTCTTTTCAGTCGGCGGCGTACAGCAGATAGTCGCAGTTATTCCGTTTAATTTTCACAAGCTTATGCCGTGGGCGGTTGGACTCATAGGCTATCCTACCGCGGGAGGATTCGGTCTATATTATGTTTGGTTCTACATGCTTGTTGGCTTTGGACTGGGGCAAATCCTTCAACGCGCTATGGGCGTCAGCATGACATGAGATCAGCAAAATCAACGATGGCAGCCTTAAGTAACGAAAGTCAAACCAGTGTCTTTCGCTGCCGAGCCGAAATCCTCCACCACACGCAGCAATGAAACCGTCCGCAAGAAACAACTGAGAAAAATGAGAAAGGAGGGAGGCAAACGCTCCCTCGAAGAAATCAACAAAAAGGCGCAGCTTTGAGATGAGGGGTTGAATCGTTGTCTGGGCTTCGCAGGGCCTAGTCCTCTTTCTCCTCCTCTTCAGGCTTTTCGCCGTGCTCTTCTATACGCTTGCCAACATCATGGGCAGTACCCTTGGCTACATCCCACCCTTTGTGCAGACCCCTTTCAGCACCTTTTCCGGCCTTGCCTATAGCCTTGCCATGCTTCTCTTTCTTCGGCAACGTTTCACCTCCTTTCAAGAGAGTAAGCCTAACCTTCCCCAGCTGTGAAAAAAAGCTTTCGGGGCGCCGCCGCCTCAGAGGGAAGGTCTCAAATCAGCGATGGCGACCTTAAATAACTTAAGCGAAACCAGACTGCATGAGGAGACCACGGCTGGAAGTCGTTGAAGGTCAAGAGGTCGACACTCGGGAACACTCATCTGCTGCGGACCACCGTAACACGCGGCTATGGCAACGCGCAACGGACAGAACCGTTCACTTGTTTCTGCGCGAACCTGCCATCACCGAGCTTGCCCGGAAGAAAACCCCTGCTGTCCTCGACCTATGCGAAATCCTCTTGGGCTCAACCGATGCGGATGAATGGCAAGTTGCAGTGAATGCTCTCGCCGAAATGAAGACAGTCGCAGCACTTGAGAGGTTGATTGCATTGTACTGCCAGTCTGACCCCGACGACAAATCTTTCATAGTGCAGAAGGTAGCCCATTGCCTTACTTCAGACCACGCATCTTCATTCGAAAGGATGCTCAGAGAACTTCCTGTCCCCTGCGAGATTGATGCGTCGAGATGGTCTTCATCTGCTAAGGCCGTCCTCGGAGCAGTCTCCGGAAGGCTTGGCCTCACGCTAACCTACGTTCGATCAGACAAAGAAGGGGCTCGCCTGCTAATTCGCCGGTTACTCTCAGGAACGAGATGTTGACACTAGCCCAGAATAATCGACTTGGCAGCGCGAATTGGACAGCTCACAATCAAGTGTCTGTAATCGTCTGGAGACTCAACAATCCGAAGATGGCCATTCATGACTCACCGCTTCACTTAAAAGGACACAAGAGCGGGTTTCCTGAGAACCACGGACAAAAGGATTGATGAGGCAATATGCGACATGGCGAACTCACCAGAAACAGATCAAACCGCATGGTGAGAACTCCGGGCGGCAGGACAGTGGTCCATAGGAGGAAGATGTACTCGCCGGGAGGCACCTGTACTCTCTGTGACTCAAAGATGGAACTTCCAAGAGAAGCTAAGCATGGTTTGAGTCGCACGGCAAGCCATTCTTCCAAGAGACCGAACCGCCCATATGGCGGCGTCGCCACTTCAAGGGCCGTCAGACGAGGCACTATAAGGTCCTTGCGTGGACAATAACATGAAACGCGTCATAACAATCAGCGGGCTTCACGGAACAGGCAAGACTTCCGTTGCCAACAGAATTGCCGAAGAATTCGGTCTAAGGATTGTATCCGTTGGCTCACTTTTTCGATCTCTTGCCAAAGAGAGAGGCCTAACTCTCGAACAGTTCAGCAGGGTCGCCGAGCATGACGCCAGTATTGACCGAATCTTGGACGACCGTCTGAAGCAGGAAGCCGAGAAAGGCGATGTGGTTCTTGATGGTCAGTTGGCTGCTTGGATGGCGGGTGACGCGGCGGACTTCCGAGTTCTGTTGACGGCACCGCCCGACATACGGCACCGACGAATCTCTGACCGCGATGGGATCGGCTTCGAGCAGGCAAAGAGTCAGACGACTACACGAGAGAAGAGTGAGAGAGCGAGGTATCACAAGCTCTATGGCATTAAAATCGAAGACCAGTCTGTTTACGACTTGGTCTTGAACACTGGCAAGTACGACCTCGAGGGCGTGATTGTTGTGGTGGTTGGTGCCATCAGGGCATATTTCGTGTCCGAAAGAGCATCCGCATGATTGTAGCGTAAGACTGATATTGTCAGCTGAATCGGATACCTCAATCTCCAGTCGTTCCAAAGGGATGAGACCGGAGGCGACTCCGGGGTCTCGTATGACCGAGGAAACACCAAGGTGATGTACAATGAAGATATACGAAACTGGACGTGTTTGTGTCAAGACCATGGGTCGCGAGACCGGTAGCTACTGTGTAATCGTGGCCTCCAAAGACGAGAATATGGTTGTAGTGACCGGGCCGAAGAAGATTAGCGGGGTCCGCAGACGGCCCTGCAATATCAAGCACCTCGAACCGCTTGAGACGCAGCTTGAGATTGCGGAAGATGCCGATGACGAGACTGTCGAGAAGGCGATCACAGATGCTGGCCTCCTAGAAAAGTTCCGAAGCAAAGTCAGACTGCCTCAGTAGGTCACACGAGAATCACGTTAATCTACTAGTCGCCGTTCACATCGAATCCAGGTCGACAATCCCGATTCGGGAGCTGCTCCAAAACACAGAAAGGCTCGAGAGAGCAAAGACGACGCTTGGAACTGACATCAATGCATTACAGACTCGCGTACAAGAAGCCAGCAGTCACGAGGTAAGCTCGCATGTCAAGAATGCTGCCTGCAGACGAGCCGCGTGAGCTTGTTGTGAGAGCAAACGACACAACTAATCAATCGTTCGGCTTTTCATCGCTTGAGTCACTTCCAATAAAGTACCTTCTGGAGAACGGCGTGATTTGCCTCGACAAGCCAGCAGGTCCCACGAGCCACGAAGTGGCTAGCTGGGTTCGTTCCATGCTTGGCTGTGAAAGGGTTGGCCATGGAGGTACTCTCGATCCTGCAGTCACAGGAATACTGCCCGTCGGAATTGGCAATGCAACAAAGGCCATGCAGGCCTTACTTCCAGCAGGCAAAGAGTATGTCTGCGTAATGGAGCTTCATGGTTCGGTCGATGAGGAAACACTACGCGAAGTTATCCTGCAGTTCGTTGGAAAGATCTACCAGAAACCCCCACTAAAGTCATCGGTGAAGAGAGCTTTACGAGTTCGAGAGATATACTACATAGACGTGATTGAGATCGCCGGTCGGCTTGTTCTCTTCCACGTTGGCTGTCAGGCCGGAACATACGTCAGAAAGCTATGTTTTGACTTAGGCGAGGCATTGGGGACTGGGGCCAGTATGGCGGAACTCCGCCGTACACGTGTTGGTCCGTTCAAGGAAGACGAACACATGTGCTCGCTTTACGACTTGAAAGATGCTTACCACTTCTGGACCAGCGATGGTGACGAGACAGAACTCCGCAAGTACTTGCTGCCGACGGAGTTTGCTCTGAGCCACCTTCCAGTCATCACGATTCGTGATAGTGCAGTTGATGCCATCTGCCATGGAGCCAGCTTGGCGGCGAGTGGTGTCGTGAGCCTCCATACAGGAATCAAGAAAGGCGACTTGGTGGCAGTCAAGACGCTTAAGGGTGAGGCCGTCGCCATAGCCAAGAGCTCAGAGACCACGGATAGAATTGCGAAAGCAGGTAGTGGCATTGTAGCGTCGGTGGAAAGAGTGTTGATGGAACGAGGACGATATCCGCAGATGTGGAAGAAACGAACGACACAAGAATAGGCTGTAGAGAATGCGCATAAAGACATAAGGCATGTCGGCGGCCTTAGGGCTGACAACCGAGAAGTTCATTTCCTTTCCTTTCAGAGTCATAATTGGCCTTGGAGCGAAAGAGCGACTAACGGAACCAGCTCCCCTGGAGCTGGAACTGAGGAAGCTCCCAACTATGTGTCGATGCCGGTCCTGTGTGAACAGGGAGGCGAGAGTCTCGCTCTGGGAACAGAAACGGCACATCCGGCCAGGATAAGACTATGATGCGCAGACGTTCAATGCGCTGAGGATCTGACTGGAACAGTTGAAACGGCCCAACACTGGATAGCAACTCCAAGAATACGCCCATGACGTGTCGACCCGAGGCGTAGGGTAGGAGGCTTAGTCTGATGTCGCGAGGTTCATCTTTGGCAACAGCGATGGACGAAACAGAATTGGGGCTACTCTTCGAACCAAGGCCACTTACATTCCCGTGTCAAAGAACGGGGTCTTGACCATCGGAATTGTCCCTTTCATCAGATTGGGCTTTCGTGTGGGCGGCCATTATCTCTTGTTGCACGGTGACAACCTCTGTGCTCGTTACGCACTCAGCATAGGCATCGAGCCATTCACGGTTCAGCGTTATGAAAGTAGGGCCCCATCTGAAGACAGACATGATATCACGAGCAGCCTCTTTGAATCCGAGTATGTACAGGGCGGCTCCTATTGCCTCTGCCGTCGACAAACGTATTGGTTTGTAGGTATTGACGGGGTTGGCGGCCAGCAGGTAAGGCAATGCCCTCTGAACGCCTGATTTCGCTTCGCTGAATATCTCCTCGGCTTGATTCCATGAGCAGTCCAATGCAACGATGCCTGCTCGTCGCACAGTCTCTCTGTCCGACGGAGAGAGTGCTACTTCAGATACGGGATTTAGCACAACAGCCCTCTCCGGTATCTTCCTTAAGTCACGCACCAAGATAGCGCGTTTCATCTGCCCAAGCCGAATTCCGGTGCACTTCTTCGGATCACACTGGTCCGCATGAAATATCACCACCTTGAGCGGACCCGTACCTTGAATGGAAACCATCAAGAGACACTCACTTCGAAACGGATTTCAACGTTCCCATGCTTGGCAAAGTCGAGGATGTTATCCGTGTTCTTTGTGCCCGGCCAGTCATGCGAATTATGTGGTTCGGTGAGAGTCAGACTGCAGAGATGTCCCATGTGCGGAGCTTCTGTCTGTCCCGACTGTATGTCTGCAAATGAGAGCCTATGCCTTGTTTGCCTCGAAGCTAGATGTCAGATATGCAAGAAGAATCTCTCGTCCAGAGCCTGCAATACATGCGGGAGACTAGTGTGTGAGGACCATGGAGTTAGAATTGGAGAGGCCACCTTCTGTGACAGATGCAAACCTGGAGACGAGAAAGTTTGACGATTGTGCACCTAGGAATGGATGACATAGACAGCCCAAGCGGTGGCTGTACGACACATTTCGCGAGCACTCTTGTTGAGCGACTCGATGGATGGCATGTTAAGTGGCTCGATTATCCAAACTTGGTCCGCTTGAATCCAAACATCCCCTACCGGACACGCGGTAATGGGGCGGTTGCCCTGCGATTCTGTATCGAGGCCAAGAGAATGTCGGAGCTCTTCTCAGAAGCAAGAAGAATGGTCGAGGGATATACTGAGAGAGGCTACCCAAACACAAACCCAGGATTTGTTATGGTGATCAACGATATACCCGAACAGGTTACGGAACTGGCAAAGCTCGCACTATGGAGAGCGCTCCCCATCGCTGCGGCTCAGAGAATAGTCGACAGACTCTTGCTGAAGCACTTCATTATGGGTAATGGACGTGGTCTCATCGGTGCATTGTCTGCAATCGGAAATCGGCTTGCCAATGACCACACTTACGAGTATCTTGCCTACAGGCCAATCAGTACTCGTTCACGAACAAGGGGAGTCGACCACGATTCGGTTATTGAGATGGACAGAATCATGGGAGACCGTGTGTTCTCCAACATGGACCCATCGTCGGGTGAGATACTTATAGGACCTCGTGGACCCGACCCCGTCATATACGGCATTCGGGGTGAAAAGCCCGAGTATGTAATAGAGGCTGCATCCTATGTCCGCAGTTCCGAAGCCAGAGAGAGATGGACTGTCTTTAGGACGAATCAAGGGACTGGCGAACATCTGACACACATAGTGCGAGTCTGCGATCTGAGACCATACATGGCTGCGCTCGTTCAAGGAGAAGTCGCATCAACACCTACGATGATTGAAGGAGGACACGTCATGTTTTCGATTTCGGATGGCTCTGGCAGAATTGACTGCGCGGTCTATGAACCCACACGGGATTTGAGGGAGAAGGCACTGCTGCTCACTGTGGGCGACGAAGTATGTCTTCATTCCGGTGTGCGACCTTCATCAAGCAGTCACGGTCTGACTCTGAATGTTGAGGGTGTTGAAGTGATTACACTGTCTGAACAAGTTGCCGTCATGAACCCGATATGCCCACAATGCGGAAAGAGAATGAAAAGCGCGGGTAGTGGAAAGGGCTTCAAATGTGATGCGTGTGGGTTCAGAACTCGGGACGCAGGGAAGAACGAAATCTCAATTGACAGAACCCTTGAAAGAGGCCTTTACTTGCCGCCCTTGGGAGCCCAGAGACACCTAACCAGACCCATAGCACGAATTAACAAGACGAACTCAGGCATGCCAACGAGTCTCGTGGAAAGGTGGCATTTCCCCTAAGGTAACTCCGGTTCCCGATGGCAGAGCGTAGGCACCTAGACTCTGCGGCCTCGACGCCCGCCGGGCTTCCTTGTGCCATCGTGAGGTAGTGGTGTAACCTCGTCGATGATTCCAATCTTCAGACCCGCTCGGCTTAGGGCACGAATAGCAGCTTGTGCGCCCGGACCAGGAGTCTTTGGACCATGACCGCCCGGTGCACGAACGCGTATGTGAATTCCGTAGATGCCTTTGTCCTTTGCCTCACGTGCTGCCTGAAATGCAGCCTGCATTGCAGCGTGCGGAGAAGACTCATTCCGGTCAGCCTTGACCATCATGCCGCCCGTAGACCGTGCGATTGTCTCGGCACCTGTGATGTCCGTAATGTGACAGATGGTATCATTGTATGAAGCAAAAATGTGAGCAATACCCCACTTCTGAGGCTCATCTCTCCTCTTTGGACGCTCTTCTTCACTACTCATCTTCCGCGCCTCCGCCCTCTTCTTCCTCTACTGCCTCGGCTGCAATGTCCTCTTTGTACCCCTCCTTGACCTTCACGGCCTTCTCACGAGGTGGTCGACGAGGACCTTCCTCGCGCGCCTCTGCAGCCTCTTCAGGCGGCATTGTGGCCCTTTGGGCTGCCTTCGTTGCAGCAACCCTCGCAGGATGAGCAGCATCATTCAGGGGAGAGTTGCCCGCATATCCGATTCTGTCTTCTTCTGTGACTGTGACAATCCGGCCAGGGGTTGTGATTCTAGACCCGTCAAGCGCGATGTGACCATGCACGACAAGCTGTCGAGCATGGTATGGCGAAGAGGCAAGCCCTTTCCTAAACACAATGGTCTGAAGCCTTCTCTCAAGAACATCTTGGAGGGTCAAATCTAGAACGTTGTCGAGTGTCGGCTCCTTCTTCAGGATCCCTCGTCGGACAAGCTTGTTGACAATCTCCTTCTCAAGGCTTGCACGGTCGGCGGGCGGTAGAGCGAGCAGGCTTCTTGCCGCTCTTCTGTAGTTCGACAATGCGGCCCTGTGTCTCCACAGTTCCCTCTTGTTTCTCAGTCCGTAAGAACCAATCAGCTGGAGCTCCTGCTCAAGCCTGTCAGTTTCATATGGGCGCTTTGGCGTCGCGTATTGTTTTCTCGGTCGACGTGGATCCCCCATCGCTGATTCCTCCGACTACTTCTTCTCCCTTGACACACCAACGGCAACTCCGTGCCGCCCGGTCGACCGTGTATGCTGTCCTCTAGACTTCAAGTTGAAAGAGTGCCTGATTCCACGCCATGACTTGATTCTCTTGAGACGATCGATGTCGCTACGGTGGGCGAAGTCCAAGTCTGGCCCTATTAGATGAAGCGTTCTGCCACTGCTACGATCTTTCGGCCGGTTCACATACCAGATAGGGAATCCGGCAGTACTCGGATCGTTGAGGAGCTTCTCAATCTTGTGAACCTCTGAATCCGTGAGGTAGCCGAGGCGAGATGTTGGATTCAGATTCAACCTAGCAATGGCTGTCTTTGACAACCTTAGACCCACTCCCCTAACCCTAGTGAGACCTTGGAGAAGGTTCTGTTGTCCATCTATGTCAGTACCGGCTACACGTATGATGTGCCTGTATTCTCGCTCGGACATTGTATACTACGTCATCCCATCTGACCTGAGGCTCTGTTCGCTTCTTGGAGTCGGCTTATAACGGTTATCATCGGGCAGATTGCATTCTTGGCCTCATCTCTAGAAAAGCGATATGATAGATGGCGCCCAGGGCGAGATTCGAACTCGTGTCTCCTAGAAGGAGAGTAGCTTTCGGTTTCCCATATATTACGTAGAGGGACGACTCCAGGCTACCGCCGTGACCGCTTGGCTACCTGGGCATCATAAGAACACGCATGGAGAGTTCCATTTAAGCATGATGATGATGCGAGCATATGTGAGATTACTTCGTTGAAGAAGACAGCGTTTCTCTGAAAGACAGCTCACCGGTGTAATCCGTAAGCATCATTTCACGTACTCGGTCCGGATCCCGTGTATGGCCTAGCACCCAGGAGAGCTTGACAAGTGCGGCCTCAGATGTCATGTCGTAGGCGCTCATGGCTCCAACGTCAAGTGCGACTCGTCCAACTTCGTAAGTCATCGGGTCTGCTTGGCCGAATGCACACTGCGAGCTCACTACGACGAAACAGTCGCGGGACACGGCCTGCATGATCGAACCCGTCAATGCGTTCTCCTCGGTTGGTATGTTCCCAGCTCCGAAGCCCTCAATCACGATCCCATGATAGCCCATATCCACTATCTTTGAAAGGATTCCAGGAGGCATTCCCGGAAAGACCTTCAGAAGAAACACGCGGTCGTCCAATCGAGTGTCGAACCGCGGAACAATGTTGCGGCGTTTCTTCCGCCCCTCGTACAGGATTATGTCTCGTGCCAGCATTCCGAGAGGAGAAGGATCAACTGAATCGAAGGCGTCATAGGACATCACTCGGACCTTCTTCGCTCTTGTGGGCCTGTGAATCTCGCCGTTGAAGACTATACATGCCTCGCCCAAATCGCCAAATGCAGCTACACGGAGAGAGTCAATCAGATTTCGCGGTCCGTCGCTCCAAGGGGTGGAGGCAGGAATCTGGGAACCTGTGAAGACAATCGGCTTCCCGAAGTCCTGTATCATGAAAGAAAGTGCCGATGCTGAATAGACCATGGTATCAGTCCCGTGAGTTACGACTACTCCGTCCATGTCAGGCATCTCATCATAGGCCGCCCTTACTGCGCTGGCGATTTCTTGCCAATGGTGCGGCTGTGCATTTGCAGAGTCCAGCTGGAATAGCTCTCTCTTCACAACCGTGATATTCCCCATGCCCCTTGGAAGACCCGCAAGGAGAGCATCAACCGATAGGCCCGGTCGTAGCGCCTGAATGCTCGGGTCATACACACTAGATATCGTGCCGCCTGTGGTTATGAGGCATACCTGCGGTGCATCCTTCGTCAACGCTAAGAACACCCTCATCAGCGTCAGTGAACATCGATTTATTGATGTTGCGCTAAAGATATGGTGTCAACCACAAGGGATTCCACATGAGAGACCTTATAGTCGTGGGGAGCGGACCTGCCGGTGCAACTTGTGCCAGAAAGGCCGCCCTAAGAGGTCTCGACGTACTGCTTCTGGAAAAATCGAGACACCCGAGGGAGAAGCTATGTGGAGGAGCGCTCAATCCTCGTGTGCCAAAGGCTCTTGGCTTCGATATCAGACCTGTCCTAGATCGGGAAGTGCACAGCGCAAGGATACATGCTCCTTCTGGCAGGAACTTCCTCGTTACAAATCACGGGCTTTCTAGCTATATGATTAGGAGGAATCGGTTTGATAGCTACTTGGTGCAGAAAGCCGAAGAGGCTGGAGCCCAAGTTATCCAGGATAGCGAAGTAGTAGCATTGCAGCAGACACGAAGTGCGGTGCGAGCTCTCTGTCGAGGAGACTCGTATGAGTCGCATCTTCTTGTTGGTGCGGACGGTGCAGAGGGGATTGTTGCGCGAGAGAGTGGGATTAGGTCTAGCTGGCCGCCCAACCGAATGGCTCTCTGTATGGCTGCAGATGTCAGCATGGATGAAGCTGATATTCGAAAGCTAACTGCTGTCGATGGAGAGTCCGATGAGCTTGCGATGGAATTCTATCTTGGAACAGTAGACTGGGGGTATGGATGGTGCTTTCCCAAGGCTGAATCCGTCTGCATCGGAATAGGATGTAGAATGGACAGGATGCGAAATCTGCAAGTAGCATGGATGAGGTTTCTGAAGAGGATAAACGAGGAAAAGGGCCTTTCAATTAGACCAGCAGTAGAAGATACATTCAAAGTGCCGGTCGGATATCCTGAATGGAGTCTCGTCGGTCGTAGAATAATGCTGACAGGAGATGCTGCTGGCTTGGCATCCCCTTTGACAGGAGAAGGCATCTACTATGCTATCGTTTCGGGGTCAATCGCAGCTGATGTATCAGTGCAGGCGATAGAATCCAAGAATGCTCAAGAGGTGCTAGCATTCTCGCAAAGAATGAGAAAGGAGCTGATACCTGAGCTTGAATCAGCAGAGTTCATTGCGCGCAGACTGATGAAATCTACGAGGAGCCTTGAAATCGCCTGTGAGGTTGCTCAGAAAGATCGAATCATACGTGATTTAATCATCCAATTCGTTGCCGGTTCGAGATCCGCTCAGAAATCGAGAAACAGTATGTTGAAACGGATGCTCATTCATCATCCATTGGAGAGCGCCCTAATGGGCCTGGGGTGATTCAGTTCTGATGGCGGTGACGCCTTCTTAATGTTCAAGGACGACGGGCTCGTCCGTGTTCCCAAGTTCAATACGCATCAAGTCGCGCGCTAAGATTGTCCGAGGGAAAATCGCAGACGCCTCAGCGAGAATGACTGAGCCGTCACCGTACCTTGGGCTATAGTGCGTTAGCGCGAGTAAACGGACATCAGCCTCAAGAGCAATCTGAGCCGCGGATTCTGCTGTCATATGACCCCTTTCATGGGCAATGCCAGCTTCGTCAGAAGTGTACATCGCCTCGCAAATCATCAAATCCGATCCGGCCGCGGCATCCCTTAGGGCCTGACAGGGCCTTGTGTCTCCTGAGTATACAAGAGTAAGGGGCCGAGGCTTCGGACCTGTAACCTCTTCGGGGGTCACTAGTCGTCCATCATCAAGCGTCACGGAGTCCCCGGAGGCCAGAGCCTTCCAGAGAGGACCCCGGGGCACACCGAGATTGAGAGCCCTTTCTGGCAGAAACTTGCCTGTGGGGCGTTGATAGGTCATTCTATAACCAAATGCAGTCCCTCTATGATCAACCTCGAAGGCGTTGACCGACAGATCTTCTGCTGAGAATATGAGCCCCGTCTTGATCGTTTGAACGGTTGCTTCGAAAGTCGTTCCGAGGTTGATTGTTTCTTGGTTCATCTTGACATACTCAATCAATCCTTCAGGGCCGAAAATTCTGAGAGGTCTTATGCGGCCAAGCAGCGATAAACGGAGAAGAAGACCCGGGAGACCCAAGATGTGATCAGCATGCATGTGCGTAATGAATACGCACATACGTTTGTTCAGACCAATTCCTGCTCGACCTATCTGCCGCTGTATGTCCTCACCGCTGTCAAACAGCAGAACCCAACCGTTGAATTCTGCCGCAAATGCTGGCAAGTTCCTTCCTTCGGTTGGCATTGAACCCCCCGTGCCTAGGAAGACAACTCGCAACATCGACAGGACCGGACTACTGGGACATGCTAGTGCAGATATCGCTTGTGCCTCTGCCTCACATTAAGCCAAGTCAATCGGGACCTTGCTTGTCTCTGCCTCATTTCGAACAACACCGTATGACCGAACATCAAAGAAGTCTCCTTGACTCCATCGCCAAGACCTGCTCTTCCGGTCGAACATCGCAGCTGTCGAGACGAAACTCTCGGTTCCTGCAGACACGATCTGAGCCACATAGTTGTCGGCGCGGCTGAACTCAGAGTGTAATATACTCACAAGGTCTCTGCTTGTACCTCGTGGAAGAGCAGCAATAAGCAGTATTCTGTTCTCTGCCGGGTTCTCAATGTTCCGAATCTTTGTGACGTAGGTCACCGGTAGAGCTTTCCAAGCGCGTACCACGTCATCAGCGGCACTTGGGGAGACCACAGCAAGTACATGTTCTGTGAGGTTTGGGATGGCAATCTGTGCCCGGGGTTCGACAAGGCCGCTCTCTCTCAGTTCTCGACACTTCCTGAACGCAGTGCTCTCAGACACTCCTGTCGATGCCACGACCTCTGCTGCTGTACACTCATAATTCATACGGAGTTGATCGATTATCGGAAGCTCAGCTGGTGTGGGATTAGGGGCACCTGCGGGCGGGGAAGTGGACTCACCAAGCACAATGGAATCTCCACCACCACGACATGCCAAGCGAAACTGAAGAGAGTCTAGTTTCCATTGTCCTCTTCCGGGATGAAGGTATGCATCTGAGAATCCAACTTTGCCTTTTGACAGATGCCAAAGCGAAACCCCATCCGCTGCACTCCTCAAGGTCTTGACCAATTGAAGGAACTCCTCCTTTCGTTCTGTGGGATGAGCAGTAACGAGATATGCGGAGGGTGAAGGGCCATCGATAAAGAGCGATTTTTCCACGTATGGTCCGCTAATAGCGAGACTGGGCGATTTGAGAGCCAGTAGCATCCGCTCTATTCCATATTGATCGATATTCAGCAGCCCTCTTACCTGTAGAACGCCTGAATCTCGCAGTCTCTTGTAGGCCCTCCTTGCCTGTGGGTAACTCATGTGCATCTTCGTTGCCAAATCATTCAGACTCACACTAGGTGTCTCTGCATAAGCCTTCAATACTGCAATCTCGGTGCCGCTGAAACGCGATAGGTTGTCTGCCCAGAGTTCGGTGACTAACGAAATGAGGTCGTTCTGTGTGATTGTAGAGAACCTGCCCACTCCCGGGAGACCTGCTAGTCGTCTCTGGAGGGCCGACGGTAGACTTCCGCGAAATGTACTAACCATCATACTGAGGTTTCTTGTGTCGGGGTTCTCTTGGAAAACCTCGGTCTCTTCTCCAAGCTCCATACGTGCAAGCACCTGAAGCAAGGCTTTCGCGGAAGGCGAGAGACCAGCTCCTAGGTCCTGAGAGATGTCGCTTTCCGGCACTGACATCAAGTCCTTTTCGGCAATCCGCTCTGCCGCTTTGCATTATGCCGATTGGTAGTGCTATGCCTTTGATTTAAACGACTAGCGTGTCTTGAAGGGCTGCGAGGAAGCATATAGACTATCGAAATACGCGCCACCCATAGCTGCGAATACGGCATGACTCGAGTATACACCTAAGAACTCTGAGTCCCAGTCCTCGGTCGCACCTGCGAGCATTATCAGTGTCTCCCGCCCGTCGACAACAAGCCCAGCCCCGAACACATGTCGGATTCTGATTTCGAAGTTGCTCGGAATCAGGTTTCTAACCGATTCAGCAACCTGAGATGTCAGAATGTAGACTCTCTCCGTCTTGACCTGAAGAACTCTGTCAGCGAGCGAGGCAATATCACCAGAGTCTGGGTCAAGATGTGGAATGGATAACTTGATTTCCTCCCTAGCGGAGGTCAGCATCTCGATGGCTTTTGCCAGAATGGACGCTTTGCCATGCATGACCCAGACGTCTCGGGTCGTTGCTTGGACCTCTCGTTCGAAACGCGGCTGAAGCTCTCCGACTACTACCTTGCTTGACTTGTCAATCTTGTCCTCCCATGCCAACCGAACGAGGCGTACAACTTCGGTGGGTGCTTTCGCAACATACACGGTCGGACGAGCACGCCTCACTTGTATGAAGCCTTTCTCCTCAAGCCGGGTCAGCACGTCGTATATTCGTGAGTATGGCACGAGTGACTTTGTGCTTATCTCAGATGCTGACATGGGACCCTTTTCAACAAGAGCCAAGTAGGAAGCAGTCTCGTATTCAGTGAGACCCAAGTTCTTCAGAGCCCTCACTGCCTTCTCGCTAGCAGACAATAGGTGCACCAGCAGAGATGTTACTACTGACCCCTGTCTTAAGCGTTGTTAGCGAACTCGGTCGTACCAGTCAAGTAACGAAGCAAACGCCTTGGTCCTGTGCGATACTGCAACCTTCTCCGAGAAACTCATCTCGGCATATGTTCGCATCTCACCATCACAGATGAAGATTGGATCATACCCAAAACCCTCTCTACCTGATGGCGCAAGCGCGATTCGACCGGGCATTTCACCTACGAATGCTTCGATATTCTTGCCATCCGCATAGGCCGCTGCTGTGACAAAGTTCGCTGTCCTATCGGTAATCCCCTCCATGAGCTTGAGAATACCAAGGTTACCGATTGTCTTCTGCACAAATGACGCGTAAGCCCCGGGAAAACCGCTCAATGCAGATATGTAAAGACCCGTATCATCGATGACGAGCGGACGCTTGAGGACACGATAGGCCGCCTTTGCAGCCTCACGTGCTACTACAACAACATCATCAGACTTGACTTCCATCTTGTCAACTTGTGAGACCTCAATCCGTATCCCATGTTTCTCGAAGAGTGGCCGTATCTCAAGTAGCTTGTGCGGGTTCCCCGTGACCACGATCATACTATCCTTTGACGTAGGCGAGAACCTCTTTCATTACCTTGTATGAAGACCGTGTCTTGTCAAGGTCGAACATGCCTGTAGTGTTCCATAGGATGATGTGCTGAAGCCCCTGTCGGACGTACTCCTCCAGCTTCTTGATCATGTCATCACAACAACCGCACATGTAGAACTCGTGAAGAACAGCATCAGGTACTTCCTCGATTGCTCTTAGGACTCTCTCCCGTTCACAGCGCATCGGAACATAGTCTCGAAGCGGATAGAAATCGTCTCCAAACGGATGCTTATGTCCCAGTCTCTTCCACTCGCTTCCCGGATAGAGTAATGCGAACGCTTTGGCAAGAGGAGTGTGCATCAGACGTTCGCATTCCGATTCATCGTCATCGAGAATGCTCCAGTTCCATATGGCAGCGGTGAATGGGCCGGTCTTTCCAAGCTTCTTCCTATTGCCCAAGATTCTCTTGAGACTCTGACCATAGATAGAAGGACGAAGTAAGGTAGGTATCCACCCATTACCAAACTCCGCCGCAATGTCAAGCATTCTCGGACCATGAGCTGCAACCCATATCTGAGGAGGACGATCCTGAATCGCGGGACGAAGAGACATGACGGCATCCTTGAGCTTGTAGAAATGGCCTTCGTAGTCGAAAGGTTCTTGGGTCGACCAGATTCGTTCAATGATCTCAAGAGCCTCTTTGAGCCGCCCTACTTGCCCTGAGTAACTGAACCCGTAGGGCTCGACGTTCTCAACCTCTCCTGCACCAATTCCCATAATTGCTCTGCCACCGCTCACGTGGTCAAGCGTCAGAAATGTCTGTGCCAATAGCACTGGGCTCCGTCTTATCGGCTCAGTCACCGACGAGATGAGTTTCACTCTCTCTGTCACAGCCGCGCATGCTGCCATTATCGTGCTCATCTCGAAGAACGTATGAGGAGACTGCTGAATCATGGCCAAGGGCGTTATGTCAGGTGTCCAGATGCTTTCGGGAACAAAACCCGAAAAGTGGTCTGGAAAAGCCATGCTGTCATAACCCAAGGAGTCAATCAGACGAGCATTCTTTGCGGCATTTTCCCACGGCGGCAGAAAGGGCCCGGGGACTCCAATCTGAAGATTGCTGAGGTCGGTCATTCACTTCCACTTCTCCGCGAAATAGGTCAGGACCTTCTTGACTTTCTCGTAATCTGCAATGCGCATGAATTCATCGATACCATGAAAGCGGGTGTCATCGGCAATTGTGCCAAAGCATGCCGTCGGGATGCCAAGGGATGTGAAGTAGTGACCATCATTCCCACCGAGATCTGCTGCCATCGGGACATCCTCACCAACAGCCTCTCTCACAGCCACAGCAAAGGCCTTCATGTACTTGTTATTGGGATCTGAGCCCCAGCCATTCGCCTTTGTCATAAACTCCAAGGAGGCATCGACACCGGTCTCTTCCTTCGCTTTCTCGAAAAACTGCTCCAGGTTTCTCGCGACATCATCGGGTTTCTCTTCGGGAATCAGCCTGCAGTCGAAGGATATCTCAGCTTTTCCGGGGATGATATTGGTCTTCGTGCCTGCGTTGTAAACAGTTAGAGAGAATCGTCCCCAGAGGTTCTTGTGTGGGCTTCCTGGTGGTGCGAGCAGCTTTGATTCAACCTTCCCCCGAACGTCAACATAGTCGAGCATGACGTTGAGAAGAGGGATGGATAGGTGGATAGCATTGTTGAAAGCAAAAGGGTAGCCGGCATGCCCTTGTGTCCCGTGAACAGTAATCGTGCCTGCGAGAATGCCACTTGCGCCAATGCTCACGTAAGCAGGACCGGAATCAACAACGATTGCGAAGTCGCCTCTGATTTTCGGTGGACCATTCATCAGGTATTCAATCCCCCACTCTCCGCCAATCTCCTCGTTCGGTGAGATTAGTATCTTCCAGTTGACCTTGGAGCTACGCTTCTTGATGAGATCCTTTGCGGCACTCACAGCCGCCACGATGTTCCCCTTGTTATCTGCCGCGCCTCGACCATAGACCTTGTCGCCTTCAACAGTGAGCTTGAACGGCGGCTTCTTCCAAGCAGCGACGTCCCCGGCGGGCACCACATCGTAATGAACACAGAGCAGGAGCGTCTGCTTGGCTCCTGCATTGAGA